>Ga0098059_1000479_pt1 | contig 24698 bp, 22 predicted proteins | sample 20_taG_FD_92580 | JGI IMG/M metagenome (GOLD analysis project Ga0098059, IMG submission 92580) | Marine viral communities from the Subarctic Pacific Ocean - 20_ETSP_OMZ_AT15318 metaG | ecosystem: Environmental > Aquatic > Marine > Oceanic | place: Subarctic Pacific Ocean | collected 2015-01-19
TACATGAATGCCTTTGTATATTTTATTCAAATCGGCAACAAATACATCTAGACGTTCTTGAATTTGTGCCTCGCTTAATGAATCACCATATATCAAATCTTCAGCGTCATCTACCAAGTTATCTAGGTATCTACACATTCCATAAATGGCAAAAACCCCACGTTGCTTCTCGTTGGGTAAAAAACGCGTGGCCATATAAAAGGTTTTCGCATGAAATTTCGTAATAGCTCTGCAATGGCTATATGCATGACGCAATTCTTCATCACGAATGTCCTCAATTACCGAACGGTGGAATGAGGTCTTTTCATAGAAAGGGCGAATTAAGGAATATGGGAGGTTCATTAAGTTTGTCATAGATATGAGCTAAAATCACAAACCAACTGTTAAAAGTTCCCGATTGCATTTGAAAATTTTATCAACAGAATACATCTTAGGAAAAGATCATTATCTTTTGCAGATAAATTATTTCCTAGAAGTTATTCTTGTTTAAGTTCAATAACGACTATTACCGACTTGATATCAATATTGCATGAATAAAAAAATTACGATTTATGAAGTAGCCAATCAGGCTGGAGTGGCTATTTCTACGGTGTCGCGTGTTTTAAATAAATCGCCGAATGTTTCTCAGGAAACCAGAGATAAAGTAGATGATGCGATCAAGTCACTGAAATTTCGACCTCAGGCGAATGCGAGGAAGCTAGCTCGAAAAGAACCTCAGATGCTAGCTATAGCTGTTCCATCATTCACAACCCCCTACTTCAACGAGGTATTGAAGGGAGTGAAGGATGAACTCATGAAAATGGATTTAGATATCATCATCTACAATACAGGCTCACGTAATCCTGAAGATGCCGTGCCTTCATTTTTTGATCGCGGAACCGCCGATGCACTGATTATTCTTTCGATTGAAGTAACGACGGATATCCATGAATTGGTTCAAGCTACCCAAACCCCAGTAGTTCTCGTTAATTCTCATCATCCGGCCTACAACTACTTTATGATGAACGATTATCATGGTGGTTTTATAGCGGGCGAGCATCTGGTTAAAAAAGGCTTTAAGAAAATAGGAATGATTCGAGCATTCACTAAAAACCGTGCAGCAATAGCTCGTGAAAAAGGTTTTAAAGATGCCCTGCAATCGAATGGAATTGAAATAGAGGATCGTTTTTTTATAACTGGTAAATCCTCAAAACACGGTGGCTTAACTGAAGAAGCGGGCTTTGAAGCTATTCATTTATTGCACAATCAAGGCGAAATGCCGGAAGCCTTATTCTGTTCAAACGATACCCAAGCACTTGGAGCTATTCATGCCCTCAATGGACTGGGATTATCGGTACCCGACGATATCGCATTAATGGGCTACGATAATATTAAGTTATCGAAGTATCTTGATCTTACCACGGTAGATCAGCAGATGCATACTATTGGTGTTAAAGCCACGCAGCGTTTGGGTGAAATCATTAAAAACCCTGCTCAAAAAGCACTTCAACAAACTATCGACCCTGTTCTTATTGAACGCGGTTCAACCAACAAAATTTAAATCAACTTACTCTGTGAGTACCCTTTTAAAAGAAGCACTTAATCATTGTATCACTGATACCAACGTTTCGAATGTACCTGAACCTTATAAAGGAAAAGTTAGGGAAGTTTATACGCTTAATGATGACACTTTAGGCATCGTTGTAACCGATAGAATTTCAGCATTTGATTATATCATGCGCCAAGCCATTCCTTTTAAAGGACAAATCCTTAATCAAATGGCTGCTTTTTCATTCGAAAAAGTAAAAGACATAGTGCCTACTCATATCAAAGAAGTCCCACACCCAAATGTGACGATCTCAAAAAAGTGCGCCCCGATTCCTATTGAAGTTGTGATTCGTGGCTATCTCACTGGGCATGCATGGCGTACCTATAAATCGGGATTGAGAACGTTATGTGGAGTAACACTTCCAGAAGGTTTGGTTGAACATCAGAAGTTTGAACAGCCCATCCTTACCCCTGCTACTAAAGCCACCGAAGGCCATGATGAAGATATCTCTGAAGAAGAAATACTATCGCGCGGTATCGTTGAAGAAAAGCTTTGGAATTCCATTAAAGAAACGGCATTCAAATTATTTGAACGTGGAACTGAAGTAGCTGCGAAACAAGGACTCATCCTAGTGGATACCAAGTATGAATTTGGACTATACAATGGTGAACTCACCTTAATTGATGAAGTCCACACCACAGATAGTAGTCGCTACTTCTACTTAGATGGCTATGAAGAACGCCAAGCTAAAGGGGAAAATCAGAAGCAATTAAGTAAAGAATTCCTCCGTGAGTGGTTAATGGAAAATGAGTTCCAAGGACTAGACGGGCAAACCTTACCAGACCTTCCCGATTCGTTTAGAATAGAAGTTTATGAGCGATATGCTGAATTGTTTGGCTTACTCACTGGTAAAGCTTTTGAACCAAAGCTCGACAAGAACATCAATCAGTCGCTTGAAGACTTATTTGAACCTTACCTAAAGTAATATTCACTTCGCTTTTATTGAGATTGCTGGTGCTTTATGAACTGTCGGCATAAAGCACCCATCTCTCTAATTTTGGATTTTATACTGGCCTTATCTACCGAAGAAAATCCCATTACTAAGCCATTCCCCATATTTCCTTTAACTACGTACTTACTCAAAGGGAAAACGGTAATTCCATTTTCAGTTAGAAACTTAGCAAGTTCATTATCGACAATCGATTTGGGTAAATCGGCAATTACGTGTAAGCCTTGGGTAAGGGGCCTCAAGCTCATGATAGCACCTAACTCTCGATTAAATTGATCTATGAAGTAAGATCGACGTGTATTTGACACCTCTACTACTTTTCGTAAATGGGTACTCAAATAACCCTTCTCAATAAAGGTCGACATTATTTTTTGATTCATGGGTGGTACAAACCTGAGTGTTTGCTCTAGGGACGCTCTTATATCATTCACTAGATAAGGAGGCACTATTATATAACCGAGCCGAACAGATGGGTGAAGAAGCTTATTAAAGGTACCCAGATAGATTACACTTTCACTTTTATCTAAGCCAAATATGGAAGTTATAGGCTCTTCCCAATTGCTAAACTCATGATCATAATCGTCTTCAACAATTAAGCAATTATGCTTCTGAGCCCATTCTAAAACTTCCAACCTTCTATCCAAACTCGTCTTAATTCCCGAAGGATATTGGTTTGATGGAGTGGTATAAATAAATTTTGGGTCTTGAACCTTTGATAATGGAACCCCTTTTATATCTATACCTTCATCATCTATGCTTGCTGCTAGTAATTTTGCCTTGAGACTTTTAAAAATAGCTATGGCATTGGCGTAGGCTGGGTTTTCAACAATGATCTGATCATCCGCATCAATCAATAAATCACCGATGATTGAGATTGAATGCATTGAGCCCGTAACAATAATAACTTGATCATAGTGGCAATGAATATTTCGATAAATACGCAGATAGTCGGTGATGTTCTTCCGTAAGCTCAGCAGACCTTGTGGGTCACCGTACGACATTTCTGAATAGGTAACGTCACGCCAATAGCGGTTAGTAAGACTTTGCCACTGCCGAACTGGAAATATATCTAAGGGAGGCAAACCAGGTCTAAAGGCCGTACCTCCTCCTGATGTACGATTCATCAGATTCACATACTTTCTAAATCTCTTACCGCGCTCAGAAATCTCTGGGCGTGAACCATTTGTGCTGATACTTAAGAGTCGATGCTTGATTTTTTTTCGTTGCACATCCTCCACATAATAGCCTGAGCCTTGTACCGACTTCACATATTTTTCTATACAAAGTATCTCATAGGCTTTAATAACGGTAGAGCGTGACACTCCTATATCATTTGCTAAAACTCTACTGGGTGGTAGTTTTTCGCCTTTAACGAGCTGTTTAGAGAGTACCGCCTCCATGAGTGCTTCAGCTAGCGCCCTATACACACTCATTTTGGTTTTATTTTCCGGGAATCCGTTGGTAGCTAAGATGCCATTTAATTTGTTCTGCAAGATTGTATTGCCTTAAAACTTAAAATTGGTATGCTATTTTTTAATTATCAGCAATTAGATTGCGTACCAATTAAAACTTTTATTAGGAAAAATACCTAAATAATTATGATTGGAGTTCTACAAATGGGGTTCGGGCCTCTTGGAAAACAGATTGCCCATTACATCGCAGACAAAAAAAACGTTAAAACCATCGCGGTAGTTGACCTAGATCCTGATTTAATTGGAAAGGATGTAGGTGAATTACTTGGCAAAGATAAAACAGGAGTTACCGTTTCATCATCGGTTGATGAAGCTTTAGCCAAATTAGATAAAAAACCTGATGTGGCAGTAATCACAACCGTATCGAGTATTAAGAAATTAGTTGGGCAAGTTGAGGCTGTAGCCAAACATGGGATGCCTATCGTTTCTACTTGTGAAGAACTATCTTACCCCTGGAAGGAAAATGAAGCAGTAAGCAATGAAATAGATCAAATCTGCAAGAAATATAAAGTAGCGTGTTTAGGTACGGGTGTTAATCCAGGATTCTTAATGGATTACCTCCCTTCTACCCTAACTTCAATTTGTAAAGATGTTGATAGCATCACTGTTGAACGCATTCAAGACGCTACACCAAGAAGAGTGCCATTTCAGAAAAAAATTGGAGCCGGGTTAAATTTATCCTCTTTTAAAGAGAAAGAAGCAGAAGGCACATTACGCCATGTTGGGTTAAAGGAGTCTGTGTACTTCTTAGCATCCTGTGTGGGAATTGATTTAGATGAAGTTACAGAAGAGTTAAATCCTGTAGTTTCTGATAATGACATCAGTGTGCCATCCATGAACATTAAAAAGGGGGATGCGCGTGGGGTTGAGCAAATATCATATGGATACCAAAATGGAGTGCTTAAAATTAAGATGCACTTTAAGGCGGCAATCGGAGAACCTCGTTCTTATGATAAAGTAACCGTTAAGGGTGAGCCCTCTTTTGTATCTGAAATAGATGGGGGCATCAATGGCGATATCGCTACCTGCGCAATCACTATTAACAGTATTAAAAGTGTATTGAAAGCAAATCCTGGCCTTCAAACCATGTCAACCATTTCAGTACCTGGATACCTTTCGTAAACATGCAATCAGCACAACCTCAATATCCCACCAAAGTATTCCTGAATGGTCGCATTGTCGACCTTCAGGAGGCTAAAATATCGGTTTTTGACCGAGGGTTTCTATTTGGTGATGGAGTATATGAGGTTATGGTAGGGCAAAATGGACAATTTTATTTTATAGAAGATCATTTTAAGCGTCTACAAAATAGCTTAGCTAAGGTTAAAATAGACTTCCAAGTGGATAGCCTATTCCCTCATCTAAATGCACTATTACAAAGCTGTAGCATTCGAGATGAAGCATGCTTGCTCTACATTCAAATTACACGTGGTATTGCCCCACGGAAACACAATTTCCCTCAAGACGCATCTCCATCTGTGATGATGTACATCTTGAAAAAAGCATTACCTGGCATTAATAAAAGCCCTTTATCCGTCATTACTTCACCGGATAAAAGATGGCTACAATGTGATATCAAAATGATATCGCTACTTGGTAATGTATTGGCAAACCAAATAGCCGTAGAACATAAAGTGTATGAAACGCTGTTATATCGCGAGAATAAAATCACGGAAGGCTCGCATTGTAATGTATTCTTTGTAAAGAACGATGTGGTGTATACCCATCCAGCTGATGATTACATATTGAATGGAATAACACGCCAGAAAACAATCGATTTGTGTAAACAAATTGGCATTGAAGTAAATGAGAAAGCCATTACCGTAGATGAGCTTTATAAAATGGATGAAGCGTTTTTAACAGGTACTACTACCCAAATTGCATCCATTAAAAAAGTGAATGATCACTTCTATTATGAAGGCTCAACACCTGGGGCAGTTACGGCTCAACTTCAAAAAGCATTTAAGAAACTGAAACTAAGCAAGTTTATGGCTAGCAGTAACTAACATTATTTATATAAAGATTAGTTAACACGAAATAATTTTAAATAAACACAACAACCAACAGTATGAAGCATTCTTTTCGAGCATATACCATTTTACTTTTAGGTGTACTAATTGTGGGGTGTGGACAGAACAACAAAGAATTCGATATAGTCATACTGAATGGTACTGTTTATGATGGCAGTGGTGAGAAACCATACACTGCTGATATAGGAATTATCGGCGATCAAATAGCCGAAATCGGTCATTTATCTAGGAGCGCTAGTAAGCGCAAAGTAGAAGCAAAAGGCTTGGCGGTTGCTCCAGGCTTCATCGACATGCATGCCCACATTGATCCAATAATGCGTCTTTCCGAAAGTGAAAGTGCAGTACGCCAAGGCGTGACCACATCCCTAGGTGGTCCCGATGGCACGAGTCCATGGCCCTTTGGTCCATATTTAGACTCATTGGAAACAATCGGTGTTGGTATGAACGTAGCCTATTTAATTGGGCATAATACTGTTCGTCGCAATGTCATGAAACTGGATAACCGCCAACCTAATGCTAATGAATTAGCAGAAATGACCAATCAAATAAAACAGGGAATGCAGGAAGGTGCCTTTGGTATTTCAACGGGGTTAAAATATATCCCGGGTTCCTTTTCTGAAATTGATGAAGTAATCACATTATCAAAAGCCGCTTCTGAAGAGGGCGGTATTTATACTTCTCACCTACGTGAAGAAGGGCTAGGACTGATGGCAGCAGTAAAAGAAGCCATTACCATCTCAGAGAAAGCAGATATACCCGTAATACTAACACATCATAAAGTGATTGGGCAACCCATGTGGGGCAAAAGTGTGCAAACACTTGCTATGGTCGATTCGGCACGAAACGAAGGGCTGGATATAAAAATCGATCAATATCCCTACACCGCGAGTTACACTGGTATTAGTGTGCTGATACCGGGTTGGGCAAGAGCTGGTGGTAATAATGAGTTTAAGCGCAGAGTAAACACCCCTGCACTACGCGACAGTATCAAAGCGGGCATTGAGTTTAACCTGATTACAGATCGTGGTGGCGGAGATTTATCTCGTGTTCAATTTGCAAAAGTATCATGGATGCCTGAACTAGAGGGTAAGACCCTCAAAGATTGGGCTATTATGAAAGGATTGGAGCCTAATGTAAGTAACGGCGCTGATTTAGTGATAGAAGCTCAAGTTAACGGAGGTGCTTCTTGTGTATTCCATGCAATGGATGAAGCAGATGTAGAGCGAATTATGCAGCACCCTTTCACGATGGTAGCATCTGATGGGCGCTTAGTAACGCCTGGCGATGGTCATCCACACCCACGTTGGTATGGGACTTTCCCAAGGGTATTAGGACGTTATGTGCGTGAAAGAGGTACTTTAACTCTTGAGAATGCCATTTATAAAATGACAGGCTTACCAGCTACAACTTTAGGCCTCACAGATAGAGGGTTTCTGAAAGAAGGCCAAAAAGCGGATATAGTATTATTTGACCCCAATACAGTAAAAGATAATGCCACTTTTGAAGAACCTCACCAATATTCAGATGGTATCGAGTATGTATTCGTTAATGGGTCCGTAGCCGTTGATAATGGTGAATTCAAAGGTATTAAAGCAGGTAAAGTACTTCGTAAAAACAAACAGTAAATAAGGGATTATGTTATATAAACGGTTCTCCGTAATCAATACCACAAGATTACTACTCAGTACTTTACTATTAGTTGGGTTTTCTTGTATTCGAGACCTCCCTGTACAACAAACCTATCCCGCAGAACAATGGGAAATCGTTAACGATGTATCTGAACTAGGCTACAGCATAGAAAAACTAGAATTAGCTAAGTCCTATGCCAACCAAATAAATACAGCAGCTGTTACCATTGTTGTAAACGGGAAAATCTTATATGAATGGGGTGAAGTAGAACAAAAATACAACACTCATTCCATCCGAAAGAGTGTACTTAGTGCTCTATATGGAAACTATGTAGCCGATGGTACTATCGATATGGAGCAAACGATGGAAGAGCTTGGTATTGATGATGTGCCTCCACTTTCAGAGGAAGAAAAACAAGCTACTGTTCGTGATAACTTAAAAGCTCGCTCTGGAATCTATCATACAGCCCTATATGAATCTCAAGGCATGAAGGATTTAAAGCCAGAACGGTTTACTCAGCGCCCAGGAACTCATTGGTATTATAATAACTGGGACTTCAATGTAGCGGGCACCATATTCACTCAAGCTACTGGAAAAGGTGTATTTGAAGCGATTGAAAAAGAAATCGCTAAACCAATTGGTATGGAGCATTTCACCGCTGAAGATGGCAACTATGTAACCGGTGATGCCTCTATTCACCAAGCATATCCGTTTCGTATTAATGCTAGAGATCTTGCTCGCTTTGGGTTACTTATGCTTCGTAATGGGAAATGGGAGGATCAGCAACTTATCCCAGCTGATTGGGTTAAGGAAAGTACTTCTTACCACTCTGATGCCACTTTATACTCCTCTGATGGGTATGGGTATATGTGGTGGGTGGTGCGTGATCACAATAAATATCCGCACTTACCCAATGTAAAACTGAATGAGGGTGCTTACTCTGCTCGAGGAGCTGGAGGGCACTACGTTCTCATCATACCTGATTACGATATGGTTCTGGTACATCGTGTAAATACGGATATTCGCAATAATCGTGTGAGTAGCAGTGAATTTGGTACGCTCGTGAACCTAATCTTAGATGCTAAAAGCAAAGATTAATCCACTTCGAAACATCTAGCTACTGATGTTCTTGACCAAGCTCAACTGCTCTATCAAAGGCAGCATAAGCTGCATCTTTAATAAGGGTATTCACATTATTATCGTCCATAGAATCTAATGCGGCTTGGGTAGTCCCTCCTTTCGAGGCTACTCTTTTAATCCAACCATCTGGTGCTAATTCAGATTCTTTGAATAACTGAATCGCTCCTTCAAAGGTGTTACTTACTAGAATCTTCGAATCATTTTGAGAGAACCCCATTTTAAGGGCAGCCTCCATCATAGACTGCATAAAGTAAAATACATATGCAGGGCCACTTCCCGATATTCCCGTCGATTTATTAATAAATGATTCATCTTGAACGTGAATGGCTATGCCTGTGGAATCCAATAAATCTCTAATGGCTACTTGTTCAATTTTTGAAACAGCTTCCGTCTCTGTAAAAGCGGTAACACCTTTACTCACCTTGGCTGGTAAATTTGGCATAGCACGAACAACTTTAGGAATACCTGATAGCTTCACCATAAAATCAGTAGTTACACCAGCCATCAGAGATACAATGATTTGCTGATCATTCAAGTGTGGTTTCATTTCGGCTAATAACGATTCCGCATGATGTGGCTTAACAGCTAAGAATATGACATGAGCCATCTCTACTGCAGGTGTTAGGGAATCAAAAATATTAAATCGCTCGTCTTCACGAAGCGTATCTCTTAATTCTGGGTCTTTATCATAGATTAATAGGTCCCCAGGTTTTATTTGGGTTGAGCCGGTCATTCCTTCTGCGAATGTAAGCCCCATGTTTCCGGCACCTATCATCAAAACTTTCATCAGTATGTATTGGTTATTTAAATTTTATAAGTGAACTACTAAACTAGACAGCAATCAGATTAAATGACAATCTAATTCAGTTTACTTTTAACCTCACCTTTTGAACTAAGTTCAAAAAATTAACCATTGAGTATACATTATTTTATTAAAGGTATAGGTTAACAAATTGTAGTAACTTCGTGCCCCAAATATTATTCATCATGATCAAACGAGTTAAAAAACTAATTATGGGCATCACAATTACAGTTGTAGCTTTACTACTTCTACTAGTTATTGGTACCACGATCTTCGTTAATGTAAGTCCGCAATTTGGTCAAGCACCTACAGGTGATAAGCTCGAACAACTCAAGCGATCTCCCAATTTTAACGGCAAGAATTTTGTAAACACTGTTGATACTTCCACGGGTGAGATTTTGGAGGCGCTAAAATCCATGCCTAAAATGCTGTTTGGGAGCAGTGGAAATCCTACTAAGCCATTACCGACCATCTTCAGTGACATACCTAATGAAGTGGACTCTTCTAAAACCTACATTACTTGGTATGGGCATTCTACTTTTCTCATTGAAACGTATGGGCAAAGAATACTCATCGATCCTATGTTTGGAGAGGTTGCGGCACCAGTTCCCTTTGGTACTAAAAGGTTTAAATACGATCAAGCATTACCTGTAGCATCTATTAAAAACATTGATGTTGTTATCATTTCCCATGATCATTACGACCATTTAGACTACCCAACCATCCAAAAGCTTAAGGGTGAAATTAAACACTTTGTTACCCCATTAGGGATAGGCTCTCATTTAGAATCTTGGGGAATTCCAGAAGAGGATATTACAGAGTTGGATTGGTGGCAAGATGTTAAGCTATCGGATATCACTTTTACGGCAACCCCATCACGACATTTCTCGGGCAGAGGTATAACCGATCGTGATGCCACCTTGTGGGCAAGCTGGGTTATTCAAACACCCTCAGCCAACCTTTACTACAGTGGTGATAGCGGATATGCCAATCACTTCCAAGAAATTGCAACTAAACTCGGTCCATTTGATTTCGCCATGCTTGAATGTGGGCAATACAACACTGCATGGAATCAAATTCACATGTTTCCGGATCAAACAGTTCAAGCTGCTTTAGACCTTAACGCAACACTCGTAATGCCTATTCATTGGGGCGCTTTTAGGCTAGCACCACATGCTTGGGATGAGTCTGTTTCAGCATTTGTAGAAAGTGCTAAATCAAAAAATATAAACTACACTCACCCGATGATTGGTCAACGTTTTGAATTAGGGGAAGCTCCTGCCCTTACGGAATGGTGGAATAATCTCTAAATCCAGTTCAGGAACTGAATCGAACTACATCGGCTTTGTTTCGCCTGCTTTGGGCATCAAATTGATTTCTTCGGCTACACTTCGTGGACTTAACTCGGTAAGAGAGTGAATAATACGAGCTACGTCAACAGGGTCTATCAATTCATTAGGATCAATATCCACGCCTTCCCAAGAAGTTGAGTACGTTTGGCCTAGATTAATAGCTGAAACAGCTACATTTATAGGCATCAATTCTTTCCGAAGAGATCGTGTATACCCGAGTAGTGCATGTTTGCTCATGGTATACGCTCCGCTATCTGCATAACCCTTTAGTGAAGCTTGAGAACAGATATTAACAATGAGCCCTCTCTCCTGCTTCTTTAGAAGAGGCAACACCACTTTAGTCATATTAAAAGCTGACAGCGCGTTTATCTCAAATTGATTTATGAATTCGCTTTGTGAAGTGTCTTCAAGCTTCTTGAACAAAAAAGATCCTGCGTTATTCACTAGCACTGCAGGATTTAGTTTTTGAAAGTCTATAGTTTTTAAAGCTTCTAAATCCGTTAAGTCGACAGATAAAATATCTACCGATTTCGCACCTGCTTCTTCACATTCTTTTTTTGCGCGCTCTAACTCATCTACATTTCGAGCAAGTAATACAATGGGCCGGTTCGTATTGGATGCAAAGAACTTCGCTATTTCGAGGCCTATGCCTTTGCTTCCACCGGTAACTATTACCGAAGCTTGCTCATAACTCATCACTATGGGACTTTTAGAAACTTATGGGTCTGTAAACTGATTCCCCATTGAGGGTTTTCCTTTACATAGTCTACAATAAGCGGAATTGATTTAGGCGTATCCCACTCTGGTTGCAATAGTAATTGTGTGCCTTTAGGACAACGAGCTGCGTTCTTTTCAGCCCACTGAAGATCTTTATTGGTAAGTACAACTACCTTTAGTTCATCAACATAATCGAATATTTCGTCGGTAGGCTCTTTAAACCTTTTCGGTGAAAGAGTAATCCAATCTAAATGCCCAGTAAGTGGCGACGAACCGCTTGTTTCGATATGCGTTTTTATTCCAGCTTCTTTAAGCGCTACGGTAAGCGGAAGTAAGTCGTGCAGTAAGGGCTCTCCACCTGTGATTACAGCAAAGGGTGCCCCACTTTCTTTAACAAGCTCTACAAGTTCACCCACTTTCATTAGAGGGTGCCCTTCTTCTTCCCAACTTTCTTTAACATCACACCACCAACAATTTACGTCACAGCCAGCTGTACGTATAAAGTAAGAAGCTCTACCTGTGTGTCCACCTTCTCCTTGAATCGTATAGAAATGTTCAACTATAGGGTATTCAACGGCTAAATAATCAGTGATAGAATCGCTATGTGTTTCAATAAGATTAGACATCTTTGTTAGTGTACTCAACCCAGCAAGTATCCGTTTCCCATACGGTTACAGTCAATTCTATACCTTCTGGAATTCTCTTCATGGTTTCATTATGAATAAACTCTGCAATACGTTCAGCTGTGGTATTCACTTCCATCAATTCGTTTAATACACCGTGATCAAGTCCACCTTTCTCTGAATCTTTTGCCGCCCATTTAAGCTCTTTGAAATCACATACCATATCATCAGTATTTAGATAAAGAGAAGGGTTCAGTTTGTGAGATTTTGCAGACATCTTCACTTTATATGAGTGTCCATGCATGCGTCCGCATTTCCCATTGTAACCATCGATATAATGGGCAGCATCGAATTTAAATTCTGTATGAAGCGTCCAAGTTGGCATCTGATTTTCTAATCTAAACGTGTCTATTTCTGAATTTGCTTACTAGCAAAAAAGCTAGCCTTAAAAATACAGGTTTTTTTAGAGAATTACCGTATCGGCTTTTCCAATCGAACTCATAAATAGGATTATGATTTAAGGAGCCTGACTTTAGTTCACTCTCTTAATAGGGCAGCCTAATAATTTGGTAGTGGTTCGTATAAGTTCTTGGCCAGCAACCATTTTTTGAATAGCATCTTCTAAGTACTTTTCTTGAACTTGAGTGGCATTCCGGGGATTATCATCAATAGCCCCTACATATACTAGCTGTTCTGTTGAGTTAAACACAAATACTTGAGGAGTACGTGATGCGCCAAATGCATCGGCAATCTGGTGGTCTTTATCGAGTGCGTAGTAGAAGTTATAACTCTGTTTAGCGGCTCTCTTCTTCATATCCTCTAACGACTCCCCTCTGTCTCGAGTACGTTCGTTCGGATTCAATGCAATCATACCAATGTTGTTCAGCTTAGCAATATTCGAAATCTGTACTAATCGATCTTCCCATTGAGAAACCGCAGGACAAGTATTGCAGGAAAAAATCACTATCAAACCATTCGTTTCAACAATCTCACCTAGGGTAAGCGATCTTCCAGATACATCTTCTACTTTGATGTCTTTAGCCGGTAAGGTTCCATTTAATTGAAGAGATTGTGCAATCACATTCATGGAGCTGAAGCTCAGGCATACAAATAGGGCAATTGCAGGAAGGTATAGTAATTTCGAAGTCACTCTTTTCATAGTTAGAAGGTAAGAAAACCCATTCTACTATACCAAAGGGTTCTAAATTATGAATTTGATAAAGGATCCCAGAAATGTAAGTCGATGTCGACGGTATAAGGGCTTTTAAAAACAATGCCCTCTTGCTCTAATCGTTCTCGCATTGAGTCACCCTCAAAGTATGCTCTACCAGTGAGCTGCCCGAGGCGATTTACAACACGATGAGCCGGGATATGATAACCCAAATCTTTAGCAAGGTAGTTGTTAAGCGCGTAGCCAACCATGCGAGCTCCAGATTCTACCCCTAAATAAGCCGAAATTGCACCATAAGTAGTTACTTTCCCTTCCGGAATTTTACTTACGATTTCATACACACGGTTATAAAAATCCTGTGTACTAATCTTTGATTTTGCCATTAAATAATTCCTTCAAGCTTCGTTGAGTATCTATATCAACATCTTTAGCTAAAGGGATAGTGAGTAAACCCAGTTTTGCATAAAGTTCGACCAATTTCGGATTTACCGAAAGATCTTCCAAATGTTTTTCAATAGTTGAAAAATCCCCTCTGGCAATAGGTCCCGTTAAACTATGCTCAATGCCCTTCTCATGCATATTTTCTAATGAACTACGCGTTAAACTTAATAGCGCCTTTTCGATTTCATCTTTAGAAACGCCACTAAGCTCGGCCATTTCTGAAGAAGCATTCAATAATGTAACTACGTAATTCGATGCCATTACCGAGGCCGCATGTATTAAACTCTTTGCCGAGGATGGGATTTCAAATGCATGTGCTTTTAGCTGTTTGGCTAACTCATGCATCCTCTTCACCGCATGTGTATCTCCCTCAATATCAAAATACACATCTTCAAATGAGTCCTGCCCTTTCAATATGGCTTTCATTGGATGGAAGGCTCCAACCGTGGCTCCTACATTCTTGAATGGCTGCAATAACTCCGAATTTTCATTGCCCGAGCAATGCAATACCGTAACTCCTTCAAAGTCTAAACTTCTTTGAGAGAGTTCATCTACAACTTCTTTTAGTGCGGAATCAGAAACCGTAATAAATAAAATATCACCTAACTCTTCAGATGTGCGTGGAAGGCGGTCAATTACATTGGGGTGGGCCGCCTTATTTCTAGAATATAAACCGTGTATAGAATAACTGGCTTTTAGTAGGGCTTTGTTTAATGTAAGTCCTACGTTGCCTAAGCCAATAATGGTTATTCTATTTGATTGCATACTAGGCTAACTGATGTTGGCGAGTATGTGCGAATCCACCTGTAAATTTAGTTTGAGCTGTTACGGGAGTGAACCAAATATCTAAGTTCCAATATTTAGATACTAAAACACCCGTCATAAATGCACGAGCTCCTTCTACATTCTTTTCGTTGCTGTTCAAGTAGTGATGCAATCCAGATTCATTGTTTGATTCAATTAAATCTTTAAGCTTTTGAAGCTCCTCAGCATTATCACTTGGGATATCGCAACAGAATACCAATAATGCATTTCGGTACTGTAATAACTCATCAAGAGCGAAAGCAAGTTCCTTTACAATAGCTGGATCGTAATCGCCGATTTGAACACTCACTACTTCAAAATCACTTTGGCAAGCTTGCATCATCATGAGTTGGGTGTACAAGCTCATTTCATCACTCATCCCCCCATCGTTGATAAAGAAATCGTCTTCCTCATCGCACAACTCATTTCTAAGCTTATCATCTACTTTAACTTCACCAAATGGTGTGTTAAACACTTGATTTGATGGGATACTGAGTTTCTTTTCTAATTCACCTTTGTACGATTCAATTACTACCAGCGTATCAAAACTTGAACTGCAAATGTTCTTATAGATGGATGTAATCTCTTCTGGATTATCAGGATCCATATGAGTAGGCACAAACAACAATCTAATTTTTTGTGGAGTATTTGTAGCCGCTTTTGAATTTTTCAGGGATGCTTGGAGTTCTTCCTTAGTAATATTAGTAAATGGCATGTGCTGATGATTTATTAATAAGAATACGTAGATGACATAGAAAAGCCTGAAGACACTCTTTCCATTTGAGGAGATAAAGTCTCTTCAGGCCAATAATAAATGAACCGTATTTTAAAGCCTTAATAAGCAATAGAAATTTGATGATCCAGTTCACGGAAACTACAAATTTGAAAACTATTTTCATCATTAATTCTTACTAAGAATTCGTTTTCTGTACACTTTTTTAAGGTAATAGCATTCAAATTCGTTCGAAGTCCGGTACCTAATAACTTTACAACGGCTTCCTTAGCCGTCCACAAAAGTATAGGATCACATTCTTCTTTTAATGCATACTCTTGCTCATTTAAGATTCGATCCAGTAAACGAGGATGTATGCTCCTGTCGATATTTTCGGCATCAATACCGATATCTAAAGTTTTAGAAATAGCAGCAAATACATGCGTTCTGGTATGTGCAAAACTAACATATAACTCCTCACTATTTATCAACGCATAAGGTTTGCCCTGCTCATGCTTACACAATTCATTGGAAGAAATGGTTGTTCCCTCGAAATACTCTCTCACCAAAGCATGGTACAAATGCCGTGTAGTCAGAAACTCAGCTTTTCTATGGTCATGCTTAAACTCATTCCACTCCTTTAATTCAAGAGGGCTTAAGATGGAAGTATCCAGCGATTTTTGAATGGAACTAGCACCGATTATTAGTTGCTTTGGTGCCCCAGAAATTTGATCTGTAGAAATGAGTTGCAAAAGAATAGATAAAGTATGGATGTTAATGACACAATTTTCTGCACAATTCGGTATTTTTGCAACCTTTGATTCGCAAAAAACCTATTTAATTTAACATTTACATGTCGAACCAGGAACTTACACATTCTGAACAAGAAGAAATTAGACGCGAGAAACTCGCTGAACTACAGAAAATGGGTGTAAATCCTTACCCCTACTCTTTTGATGTAACTCACTTAAGCACAGACATTAAGGGGAATGAAGAACTGGTTCGTGATGAAGAATCTAACCCTGATAGCGAAACAGTTGCTATTGCTGGCCGAGTTATGACTCGCCGTATTATGGGTAAAGCCGCTTTCTTCAACCTTCAAGATTCGGCGGGCACTATTCAAGTGTATATTCGTCGTGATGACGTTGGCGTTGAAAATTATAACACTGTTTTCAAGAAAATGGTGGACATCGGTGATATCGTTGGCATCAAAGGTTTTGTGTTTAAAACACGTACTGGCGAGACTACTGTTCATGCTAATGAGTTTGAGTTTCTAACTAAAACTCTGCGCCCTATTCCTCTACCAAAAGAAGTGGAAAACGAAGATGGCGAAAAAGTGGTGTATGATGCTTTTACCGACAAAGAACTACGCTACCGTCAACGCTATGTTGATTTAATTGTGAACCCTGAAGTACGCGACACTTTCCGCAAAAGAACCCAAATGGTTCAAACGATGCGAAATGTGATGAATGAAAAAGGGTACTTAGAAGTTGAAACTCCGATTCTACAGCCTGTTTATGGAGGCGCTTCCGCACGTCCTTTCGTAACGCACCACAATACATTAGATATGGACCTCTACCTTCGTATCGCTAATGAATTGTACCTCAAGCGACTTATTGTTGGGGGCTTTGATGGCGTATATGAGTTTTCAAAAGATTTCAGAAATGAAGGACTATCGCGATTCCACAATCCTGAATTCACACAAGTTGAATTATACGTAGCCTACAAAGACTACCATTGGATGATGGATTTCACGGAGAAAATGATTGAACGTGTTGCCATTGATATGCATGGAAGCACCAAAGTAACCGTTGGTGAGCATGAAATCGATTTCAAAGCACCATGGCCTCGAATTCCATTGTTAGATGCTATCAAGAATGAAACGGGTAAAGACTTAAACGGTTTATCGGTTGAAGAGCTTAGAGTGGTTGCCAAAGAGCTTCATGTTGAAGTAGATGAGTCGTTCGGAAAAGGAAAAATCATTGATGAGATCTTTGGTGAGTATGTTGAAGGCAAGCTTATACAGCCTACTTTCATTACCGACTACCCTATCGAAATGAGTCCGCTTACCAAAAAACACCGTTCAAAAGAAGGCTTAGTAGAGCGTTTTGAGTGTATTTGTAACGGTAAGGAAATCGCTAATTCATACACCGAGTTAAACGATCCTATTGATCAACGTGAGCGCTTAGAAGAACAAGCTAGTTTGCGTGCTGATGGCGATGACGAAGCAATGACTATTGATGAAGACTTCATTCGTGCGCTTGAATACGGAATGCCTCCAACGGCTGGTATCGGAATTGGAATTGATCGTTTAGCGATGATTATGACCAACTCAGATTCTATTAGAGACGTACTCTTTTTCCCTCAAATGAAGCCTGAGTAACAATTTATAGAGAGGTATGTGGTTAGTGAGTTTAATACTTAGATTCGCCAAGCATACCTCTTTTACTTCTCTTATTTACACTACATGAAATTTGAATGGTATTTAGCACTCCGATATTTTAAAGGAAGCCGAAAGGGTTCCCGGTTTCTATCATTCATAAAAATCATGTCGATTACTGGCGTAGCCGTTGGTTCCGCAGGCCTCTTAATAGCACTGTCTATAGGGCATGGTTTTAAATCTACCATAAACAATAAGATTTATGGTTTTGCTCCACACTATACCATTGCTACACAATCGTTTATAACCCCCACCATTGAACGATCTGATACCCTGCTTACTTATCTAGATCAGCTTCCCGAAATTGATAGAAAACAAGCCGTAGTTCAAGGTCAGGTGATGATACAGACGAAGGATGACATCAGTGGGACCATTCTAAAAGGCGTAAATTCAGAAGGTGGAGTATCTAGTTTACCTGAATACATTTCTGAAGGCACCTTTGATTTAGGCCCACAAGAAAACGGGCATTTCGGGGCAATCATCGGAGTACAATTAGCTCAATTATTGAAGGCTGAAGTTGGTGACGTTATCACTACATATACCATTAATGGGATTCCTTCACTCCTGAATTCACCAGAGATAAAACAGTTTACGGTCACAGCCATTTACCAAACCGGCATTGACTTATTTGATGATGTTTATGTGATTGTGGACCGCAGTGAAGCGCAAGCGCTCTTTCAATTCAGTGAACATGAAGCAAATGCTATTGAGTTGAAACTCGCTGATAATGAACAGATTGAGCCCTTTCAACAAACCTTGATTAACCACCTCCCCTTCCCCTTTTTCACTGAATCTATTTTTGAAAAGTTTGGGAATATTTTCGCATGGGTGGAACTTCAAGAACAAATGACACCACTCATAATTAGTGTGATGATCATAGTTGCGGCCTTCAATCTGATAGGTACGGTTTTAATGATGATTTTAGAGCGTACAAAAGATATTGGCATTCTAAAAACTATGGGAACTCCATCTTCTACCATTCGAAAAATCTTTCTTCTTGAAGGCTTAATGGTGTCGTTTATAGGATTAGTAATTGGTATAGGTATCACTTTAATCTTCGCCTTTCTACAAACTGAATTTCAGTTGATTCCTCTTTCAGAAGAGAACTATTACATGCAATATGTACCCATTCAACTTCATGCCATTGATTTCTTCTTAGTAACACTCGTCACATTATTCCTATGTGGTTTGGCATCGTGGGTTCCTGCACGAGTTGCTGCCCAAACTGATCCGCTAAAAGTGATTTCTTTCGGTCGTTAAAATTTCACCATAAAAAAAAAGCCGATCACTTTCGTAATCGGCTTCTGAATCTCAATTCAAGGGGAAATACATCCCCTTTAATCATCGAATTGTTAGTTAGTTCAATACGGTATCAACAGGCTTCCATTCTAAACCGAAAGCTTCTGCAACATCTTTGTATACAATAGTACCTTCTACGATGTTTAGTCCTTTTAGGAGTTCAGCATCATCTTTAAGTGCTTGTTCCCAACCCTTGTTAGCAAGTGCAACTGCGTAAGGAAGCGTAACATTTGTTAAACCTAGAGTTGAAGTGTAAGGAACTGCGCCTGGCATGTTAGCAACACAGTAGTGTACTACATCATCAATTACGTAAACTGGATCTTTGTGAGTAGTTGGACGTGAAGTCTCGAAACATCCACCTTGGTCAATAGCAACGTCAACAAGTACGGTACCTGGACGCATTTCGCTAAGCATCTCTTTTGTAATCAAGTGAGGAGCTTTTGCACCTGGCTTAAGTACAGCACCGATAATCATATCAACGGTTGGAAGCATCGCACGGATGTTCGCTTCTGAAGAAAATACAGTGTTGATGTTCTTAGGCATCACATCGTCGAGGTAACGTAAACGTGGCATGTTGATATCCATAATAGTAGTATCAGCGCCCATACCTGCTGCGATTTTAGCTGCATTTACACCTACAATACCACCACCTAATACCAATACTTTAGCAGGAGCTACGCCTGGGATACCACCCATAAGCACGCCACGTCCGCCTTTTGGCTTTTCTAAGTACACAGCACCTTCTTGAGCAGCCATACGTCCTGCTACTTCACTCATAGGAATAAGAAGTGGAAGTGAACGATCAGCTTTTTCAACGGTCTCATAGGCAATAGCGATACATTTTGAATCCACAACAGCTTTAGTAAGAGCTTCATCGGCTGCAAAGTGGAAATAAGTGAAGATAACTTGACCTTCGCGCATACGTGGGTATTCTTCTGCGATAGGCTCCTTCACTTTCATGATCATATCAGCACGCTTCCAAACTTCTTCAACATCTTCAATTATAGAAGCTCCGGCATTAATATAATCTTCATCACTAAAACCGCTTCCTTCTCCAGCGCTTTTTTGAATCAATACCTCATGTCCGTTACGAATCATCTGTAACACGCCACCAGGTTGTATAGCTACACGGTTTTCGTGAGTTTTAATTTCTTTTGGTACACCAATAATCATAATGCCGAAATTTTAATAATTACTTGAAATTTTAGAGCCCCAAAGGTAGGTATTTTTTTTGAAAAAACGGTTTCATTTTTTTGAGTTTTAACCTGTACAAACCGCTCTCATTTATTTATTAAAGCATTTTACGAAACTACTTATTTTTTTTATCTACATTTATGGGCAATTTTTATCCAACTAACTACTAAGTATGAACAAACGTTTACTATACTTTTCGTTTATTCTAGCATCCGGATTACTTATTTCGGGTTGTACCGGTGCAAAGAATACCTCCTCGAAGAATTCGACTAAAAGCACGAGTTCTTCATCTGTTCGACCATCTTCAAAAGATGGCATCAAAGCTTTTTCAAAAGTCATAACTAAAGACGCTAAATCAGATACTGGATTATTTACAGTTCACGAGCAAAGCGGGAAATACTTTTTCGAAATCCCTAACGAGTTATTAGGCCGTGAGATGCTCATGGTAAGCCGTGTAGCGGGTGTACCTCCTGGGTATTCTGGGTTCTCTTCAGCTGGATCAAAATCAGCGGAGCAAGTACTTACGTTTGAGCGTGTTCAGGATCGTATCTTGATGCGAAAAAAGTCTTATAACGCAATCGCTGACAAAGACCTCCCTGTATACAACTCTGTGAAGGCCAACAACCTTGAACCTGTTATTGCAGCCTTCGACATTGAAGCATTGAGCAAAGATTCATCCGGTGTTGTAATTGATGTAACCGACCTCTTCTCTAAAGATGTAGAAGCTATCAGTGGTATTCCGGTGTACTTACGCCGTCAGTATCAAGTACGTAGACTAGATACTGATAGAAGCTTAATTGAATCGGTTAGAAGTTTCCCTGAGAACATCGAAGTACGTCAACTTATGACCTACATTGCAGCTAACCCGCCAAGTAGCCAGAATACTCAAACCTTGACCATGAATGTGAGCCAAAGTTTAGTGTTACTACCTGAAGAACCAATGCGCAAAAGATATGCCGATTACCGTGTTGGTTATTTCAGCATTCGTCAAATCGATTACGGTTCAGATGAACAAAAAGCAGCAAGCAAAGAGTATATCCGTCGTTGGAGACTAGAACCTAAAGATCCAGAAGCTTACGCTCGTGGCGAACTAGTGGAGCCAGTAAAGCCAATCGTATACTATTTAGACCCTGCTACCCCTGAAAAGTATCGCTCTTACATTGTACAAGGTGTATTAGACTGGAATGTAGCTTTCGAAGCGGCTGGTTTTAAAAATGCTGTTCAAGCTAAAATCCCACCTACCAAAGAAGAAGATCCAGATTGGAGCCCTGAAGATATTCGTTATTCAACCATCCGTTGGGTTGCTAGTACTGTTCGTAATGCAACTGGACCAAGTGTATCTGATCCTAGATCAGGTGAGATTATTGAAAGTGATATTGTGTGGTACCATAACCACATGCGTTCATACCGAAATCGTTTAATGATTGAGACAGGCGCTTCAAATCCTGAAGCTCGTAAACTAAAATTAGACGATGACTTAATTGGTGAGACGATGCGTAGAGTAATCTCTCATGAGATTGGCCATGCTATTGGTTTACCGCATAACATGCAGTCAAGTTCGGCCTATCCTACCGATTCCCTACGTTCAGGTGAATTCACTCAGAAATGGGGTATTGCAACTACCATCATGGAATATGCACGTCAGAATTATGTAGCTCAGCCAGGCGATGAAGGCATACGTTATATTCGTCAAATTGGGCCGTACGACTTGTACTCTGTGAACTGGGGATACCGTGTAATTCCTTCTGCTAAAACTCCAGAAGACGAGCTTCCAATTCTGGACCAATGGATTGAAGAAAAAGCCGGTGATCCTGTTTACCGTTTTGCTTCATCAACAGGATATGATCCTTCAGCTCAAACTGAAGATTTAGGAGATGACCCTGTAAAGTCGAGTACCTATGGTTTAATGAACTTAAAGCGTGTAGTGCCTAACTTAATTGAATGGACTTCTACCCCAGGTGAAGACTATAGCGATTTATCTGAAATCTACGGTGAGTTAATCGGTCAGTGGTCGCGTTATGCCCGCCATGTTGCAACGAACATAGGTGGTGTTTATCAAACTAGAAAAGCATCCGACCAAGAAGGCTGGGTGTATACTCCTGTTGATGGCGACTACCAAAGAAAAGCTATGGAATTCTTAAACGAGCATGCCTTTACTACTCCACACTGGTTATTGGATAAAGAGATTCTTTTCAGAATCGAAGCTCAAGGAGCTACCAATAGAGTAAAGAGTTTACAATCAGGTATTCTTCGCTCAACGATGAATGCGGGTTCTATGATTCGTTTATCTGAACAAGCTGAATTTGATAGTGAAGCTTACAGCTTATTAGAAGCGCTTGAAGATATTCGCAAAGGACTTTGGAGTGAAATTTACAGCTCTAAGCCTCAGAATATTGATGCTTACCGCCGAAACCTTCAGCGAGAGTACTTAAGCTCAGTTCAAAGTATGTTTGAAGAAGATACTTTTGGCAGAAATCTTGATATCAAAGACTCTGACATTCGTCCTTCTTTAAGATTCGAATTGAATGAACTCAAGAAGACTATCAAAGGTGTAAGAAGTTCAAGTGTTAATGCAGAGACACGCGTTCACTTAAATGACGCGCTTTCTAGAATTGATGAAATCTTAGATATTGATTAAGAATATCCACTTTGTTCGTATCACAAAAAAGGCTCCTTCGGGAGCCTTTTCTATTTCTGAGCTTTAACAATGCCTTTTTTTGTAATAGTGACATCACCGTAAAGATACGGTCCACCAAAAGTCTCTATTTTAATACAGTCTCTTGAATCGAGGTATTCGATAATATTTTTAATTTCTGTCTTATCTGATGAGAACACATCTGAAATGTCTGCCACAGAAACCCGTCTATCAATTTCTGCCTCACTAAACTCGAGAATGAGTTGAAGTACTAGTTTGGCCTTACTATTAAAATCATTTCCAATAATCATCATACTACATTTGCTATGTTTGATGATCATCATCCAAGCTCAAGATATCATTACCTGAATGTTATCTAATTATTAACAGGCCCAAAAAGATGTGTTTGAATATGATAGGTTTCTAATACAAAAATTGTATTTAAAATAAGAACTTGTTGTTTAGTCAAATTATTTCAATTTATACTATAAGATGTATAAAAACTTAACTTTAAGAGATCGCATATTTCTAATATCATCTATACTGATATTAGCGGCTGTTGCATTAATCTGGATTTTCGTACTTCCGCGATATCAAGAAGCTGTAGTTAAAGAACGAACTACTATTGTATCTCAACTGCAGGAGTACACTTTACGGCAAACCGATAACACTTTTAGAATTTGGCTAAACTCTATCCTTCGATTGTCAGAAGATCTTGCACAAAACCCTGCCCAAACCGCTGAGATTGTAAACAAAGCTATTAACTACACACCCGGTTTAATGCGGGTTCTTATTTCCGACACTCAAAGCGACCAGACTGTAAATGTAGTTAAAGCTCAATATTCTGAAGTTGATTTCACCATTAATGAAGTATCGTGGTATTCCTCAAGAATTAACCCTTCTATCAATACCGCTTGGCATCATGCTCCTAATCGATCCGTTGATTTTTTCCTAGCAGATCGCGCTTTTCAAATTGGGGATAACATATTTAGGGTAACCATGTACTTTAATGCCCAAAGGTTGCGTGAAAATCTGATTACGATACCATTGGGTGGTGAGTATGAGGCAAATATTCTAAGTGCCTCAGGGGAAAACATAATTAATGACGCTACTTTCGATTTCCCAAAAGAACTGATTGGTGAGGCTAGCTTTAGTAATGAAAAAGAAGTTCCACTCAATGGTAAAAACTGGTACATCCTATCTTCTAGATTTGAAACCATCCCATTCTGGCACCTAATCGCCATTGAAGAGACTTTTATTCTTGAACCGGTTCAACAGCTTAAAATCTTTTCTCTAGCTACAGCAGGTGCTGTTCTTCTATTTATGCTTGTATTTAGTTGGTATGTAAGCCGACGTATAAACCGCCCTATCGAGCAACTACTTGATGATATTGACTACTTAGCGAAATTAGAATTCGACCACAAAATTAAAGCGGTAGCTCTCCCCGAATTTCAACCTATGCACGATACGCTTGAAAATATTCGAGAGACCCTAAAGCGTTATCAAAAATTGAATGTCGAAAAAATTATTCTGGAAGAGTGGAAGAATAAATATATGGTTACCTATTCGGAAGATTTAGTAGCCATTATTGACAACAACAATCAATTCAGTTTCTTAAATAATCAGTTCATTAGTCTACTTGAGAATTTAAAACTCAATCCTAATAACACAACGCTCAAAGATGTACTTGGGCATACCGA
>Ga0098059_1000480_pt1 | contig 24655 bp, 20 predicted proteins | sample 20_taG_FD_92580 | JGI IMG/M metagenome (GOLD analysis project Ga0098059, IMG submission 92580) | Marine viral communities from the Subarctic Pacific Ocean - 20_ETSP_OMZ_AT15318 metaG | ecosystem: Environmental > Aquatic > Marine > Oceanic | place: Subarctic Pacific Ocean | collected 2015-01-19
CTATATTCTTTGTAGTTTTTATTTGTAAATCCCTAAAACTATTAGTGATTGATATCACTTCAGATGTTATATTACTTAAAGACTCCTCTAGATATTGATTTAATATATTTTTTATGTATGTCTTTTCTTCGTTAGTCGGGGGTGGTGTTACACTATTAAACTTTGTTTGTATATCGGTGGTCTCACCACTTATACCACTTTTTAAATTTTCATAATAGGTAGTTATAGTTTGGAATATTTGACTCGGGATACCAACAAATGGTTTAGTATTACCACTATTTCCAACACTACCACCATTAAATCTTCTATTATGTAAGTATTCTTCAACACAACCCATATTGTAATAAAAATATAAACTTTTTAGTCTATTATTTACATCACTAGTATATGCGTTACTAGTATCAACAAAACCATTTAATAAATTTTTATAATTAATTTGTTTAGCCATATTATTCGTCAAATAAATTTGGGTACTCCTCCAACTCATTTAAATTGGTTTCCCCATCAAGATTATTGTCTTCTTCTGAAGAATCTGATTGATTTTGCTCTGTAGTTTGATTTGCGGCGTCTGTAATAGCTGTTATCAATTCTTGTTCTTTAGGTAGTGGTTTAGCTTTTTTATAACTAGTACTTCTATCATCATACATTTCAGTATTAGCAAAGAAATTGAATGATAAAGCATTTTGTAATTCCGATACTGGTTTTTCTAAGCTTTGTCCCCCTATGTATTTAAAGTTCATTTGTACATTAGCTATCATTGGTTGTAGACCAATACCTTCTGGATTCATGTCGAAAACTAGTGGGTCATAACTAAAACTCACCGAATCTATTGCTATTTTTGTATTATACAAATCACCCACCCTTAGAATACATATTGGTGGTGCTCCGAATGCTGTGTTGTCAGCATCTACCTCTACCTGCCCTTCTCTTGTTTCTGTTGGTATTGTTTTTCCTGGTCTTGTACACTGTAGTAAAAAGGTTAACCTACTATTAAGCCCTTCTGGCGTCATAGAATGGAATGAAGGGTGAAAATATTTTAGTTGCCTTTTAATGGAACCGAATACAAATTCATCTTCATTTTCTAAATGTTTAAAATAATTTTGTTCACCCAATAATCTCGCTAGGATTTTTCTAGTATTTAAACCACTAACATTTTCTGATGCCTCCCCTTGGTTATTTTGTGTGGCCACTGAATCTGGTGGTATGGTTTGTCCTGGAGCACCAGCACCAAATAAGTTGGGTAACTCGTCATCTTCCGTTGTTGTAGTATTTGTGTTACCACTTGCCATTTCTTCTAGTATTTGAGCTGACGCACTTTGTATTGGGGCGTCCCCACTTCCCCCACTTCCAGTTCCTGGTGCATCACCACTACCTGGGGGTATAGGTGAATCGGTACCAGTGGTACCATTATTATTGATGGCTCCTTGTGGGTTTTCATTATATTCATCCGTAATATCATTAGCTTGTATAGCGTTTTGTGTTTCTATAATATCATTTAAAGATAGTTTGGAGTATGTAGCAGCTAATTCATATATATCGTATTTTTTACATCCAGCAAAAAATGACTCTAAGATTTTATCAGCATTATAATCTATCTTATTATTTAATTCTTTTTGTGCGATGACGTTTAGTATAGATGGGTGGTCTACTACAATTTTAAAAGATAGTGTACCAATTCTTTCAGTGTAGTTATAGGTGTAAACTGGTTCTGGCCTACCTAAAAAGTTAACTGAATTCCACTGAGCAGAATTAGTATCTCCAATACTAATATCGTATGGTGGGAACCACATTATTCTACCACCATTAGGTCCTTTTTCTGCTTGTGGTAAACTTTGTAATTCTTCGGAACCTCTCCACGCTAAATTTTCTATCGAGAACATATATTTTGTTATATTTTCCCCATCTTTTGTACCAAAATTTACCGGTTCACCGTTAGCGTTTACTGTAGGTGCGATATTTAAATCATATGTATTACTTAATACCGAATTCTTATCACCTAACTGATTACCTCTATATCTTTGTAGGTTTACCATTTTATAGTATGGGTTATCTTTTGTCCATGTTCTACAATAATCACCATTTACACTATCCTCACCCCCATCTACAACCATGGCACCAGAACCCTTAGGTATTTTAAAATAACCATCGTTAAATACTTTTGATGTTTGGTCTATTGCGTGACCTGCGTGTCTTCTCCTAGCACCCCCCATTAATGGTGCTGAATCTATAAGTTTTTGGGTTTCGTCAAGTATACCACCTTTTCTTTTAGGTTTAGTAAATGACCTGGTAAATAACATTCCTGGTGGTGCGTTTGTTGACGCGAATGACTGATTACCAAACCAAGTCCAACCACCTGCAAGACCACCACCATCACCTACAGTATTACCTTGTAAACCAAATTGGTAAAATTGCCATAGTGGTGTACCGTTTACGGTTTCTAATTCTTTTGCTACCGTCGATGGTCCATATACTAAAGCACCTGTATTCCTCCCAAATTCATCTTGTGGTACCGCCCCCATTGGACTTTGTATTTTGCCTGGTTCATTTTCTCTTGAGCCTACGTAGTAGAATGGTGTTGCTTTTTCTACTGAACTAGGTGTTTGTGTTCTACTATAATCAGGTCTATATATATTATAGTTTAAAGCTTTAAAAAGAGCCGATTGTTGTTCAACACCCATATAATTTATAAAGGTATCACTAGGTATTGGTAAAGCACCCGGACTATTTGGTATTCCGTCATTACCAATAATACCATTTATAATAGCTTCAGCTGTAGCTTGGAAATTATCTAACCCTCCTTGATAACTAATTTGATTTAATTTTAATCCGTTAATGTCAGGTACAAAAACCGAATCAAAGTAATTACCTGGAATTTCAGAATACCCATAATATAAATCAGTAATCCTCGACATAAAATCTGTACCTTCAAGTACTAATTGACTAGGGGAGGTACTAATGTTCTTTTCTGCGGGTGGTGGAGTTCCTGGACCGTCTGTGGTTTCAAATAAAAATTGTTGTTGTTTTGCAGCTAACCCCCTTCTAAGATAACCAGAAGACACACTCATCAATCTACTATCATTTAGTATCTTAGAATTTAGAGTGTTGGTAACACCATTAGTAATATTTACGGTGTCTAATATTTCTCCAGGTGTGTATGTAGCAGAAACAAAGTTTTTTGGTTGGATTGTATTTGGGGAAACGTAGTCTTTTCCTAGTCTTGGTAGGACTTTTTCAACATCTATAACCTTAACGTCTGTGTACCCACCTTCCGGACCATAACTATTATCTAAAAATAAACTTGTTTGGTATTTCTCACCTATTTCCATAACAGTCTTTTGGTCTATCACAAAATTATCTGAGAGATGTTGGTAGCTAAAGTCTCCTGGTTTTTGCACACCATATGGTGGTGGTAAAGGGTTCCCATCAGCTAGATAAGAACTTTGTAAATTTTTACCTAATAAATGTTTTCTTAGAATTTCGGTACTTTTTATATTAATCTGATAGTTACCTAATCCATAAGGGTTTTGTATTGCAGTGTTTTGTTTCACCATATCTTATCCGTTTATAGCCTTTTTAAGTATATCCGAAAATGCTTGTAATTCATTAGCGTTCGCATTTTTAATTAAATCTGTTATCTTTACCTTAGCTGTACCATCATTAGGGTTGTCAGATTTTAAAGTTATGGAACCGGTCAACTCTACCATTCCGTTACCCCCAGCCATATTATTATTAGTGACATTATTAATACTTTCATTCATGCTACTAACTCTTTCAATTATATCGGTACTATTTTTACTTTCTGCTGCTTTTAGTGATGGTAAGTCCACACCTGTAACCAAGTCCCCTTTTGCGTATTTATGTATTCCGTCTGGTGTAACAATAAAATCATTAAGTCCTGCTGCCTTTTTCAACATATCAGCTAACGCGGTATCTATACTTCCCGTAGCAGCTGTAGATAATTCAGAAATCATTTTCATAATTTCTTCTTTATCCCCACTTGTCATAATATCACGTTGTTCGTCCGTTAATTGTGGTACTTGACCTGCGAGTTGTTGACTTAAAGCCATTTGGTCTATTTGTCCTTCAGCTCCGGCTTTACCCAAATCTCTAACCAATATTCTTATTCCGGCATCCATAGCTGCTAAGTATTGATTGGCTGCTTCAGCTACGGTTAGTTGTTGTTTGTAGACATCACTATCTTTCATACTACTTTTCTTTAACTCCTCCACTTGTCCGGCTGTTAAATCTTCCACATCTACCATAGCATCTAGTCCTGGTATTCTCACCTGTGCTACCCCACCTTTACCTATTTCTGCCATACCAGCAATTAACTCTTTATCCGTATCAGAATAACCAGTAAATTCCATTTTATTAAAGACTTCTGCTCTTCTTGCGGATTTAATAGCGGTATCTGCAAGTTCTTGGTATGACATCCCCATTTGTTCTGCCATAGCTCTTAGTTGTCGTCTCTGGTCAGGTGATATAGCAAATTTTCCTTTTTCTTTATCGAAGTGTACTGCCGCGGCTGCTGTATCTGCAATTGCGGTTTGTAGACCTTCTAGGTCATTAGTTGCCATATACATTAACTTGAATGGGTCAGCTAAATCACCCACGGCACCACCAATTACATTCATTTGTGCCGCGAAATCTATAGCTCCTTCTGGGTCAAAAAACTTATCAGCTAAACCGGTTACTTTATCCATGGATAAACCTAAAGCTTGTCCTCTAGCTACCATTCTAGCGAGACCCTCGGTACCTTTTTCAAACCCAAATGTATTAATTAAATTAAGATTATCACCTATCGTCCCTAAAAATTCTTCCATAACAACCCCAAATGCTCTACCAGTTTCTAAAATATCAGACATAGCGTTGTTGGTTGAGTCTACCTCACCCATTGCATCACCTAAACTATATCCTATGGTATCAAATGCTTTTGCAAATTTTCCAGCGTCAAACCCAGCAAGTGTTTTTGTAAGTAAGGAGGCTCTTTCTGTTACTTCAGGTGGGATATATAAATTCCTACCTATCTCAACAGTCATCTTTTTAAATGTCTCGTATAAATCATTTGCTGTTATAGCAAATTTAGACATTTCTACCGCTGATTCATTTAAAATCTCTATTTGGTCGTATAGTTGTGCATTAGATAACCCTAATGATTTGGAAATATCTAGTCTTAGTGTGTCTTCCAAAGCTAGTCCGTCTAATATTGCTCCCGTACTTTTTTCTATATCAAGACTACCGTCCAATATATCCGTCATAGCATCTTTCATGGCACCTAAATCACCCACACTCAACCCACTTCTTGGTGTTCTAACTTGTGATGCTTGTTGTAAAAATTTAAATAGTTGATTGGTACCTTCGTACTCTCTCCTGTCCTCCTCTATACTAGAGGTACCCATACCTCGTACTGCCTTAGTAAGTCTTTTTACGTCTGCTTTTAACTGTTTATACTCAGCCTCATCCACCATAATATCAGCATAGGAAGGAATTGGTTGGTCAACCCCCAATAATTTCGCTAATTTACTTGAATGTGGGTTACCTTTTTTACCTAATTTTTTAATCGATTTAATACGGGCTTCCCTATTAGGTTCATCTTTGTAGTTAAAAATACCGATAGGGACTCCTAATTCAGGATGTGAAGCTATATAAGGTTTAGCTCCAGTTAAAATAAACTCAATTAGTAGTTGTTTAAACAGTTTGAACATTTTTAGGTTGTTTAACTATAAATAGTTATTACCTCATTTTACTTTGGTTTTTAGCTTGTTCAAGTTGTTCATTCTTTTTGGTAAACTCTTGTATTAATTGGTTTATGTAGAATCTTCGCTCAAAGGTTGGCATCTGTAGGAGGTCTGACCAGCTTATATGGAGGTGTCTCATTAAGTAGTAAAACTCTTGCAATAGGGCATTCCTATATGCCGTAGAAAGGACGAAAAAACTCAACACCAAACGCTATTAACACATTTATTTCATCACCAGAAGGCGTTTTGGACTTTACAGTTAAGTCTAGTGATGGTGTATTATCTCTTACTACTTTTTTAATTGCGTGAGAGTCCGCGATAGGCATCGTTTGTATATATTGTGCGATTGTCATTGGGTCCCTATTTCCATCTATTTCCTTAATCATTTTTTCTAATTGCTTAGTCATAAATGGGTTGTATAGGTTATCCTTGTTTTGTTCATCAATCTCTTTTAACTCTTTTTGAGCTGTAGGGGATAGAAAACACAATTTAACTTTTTTGTTAGATTTTTCTAGTAAAAATTCAAACTCATTATTTTCATCTAATTTAATCTCTATATCTTTAGTTTTTAAAACAGATAAGTCTATCGTAATGTCAAAATTTTTCTCTGTTTTGGGGTCTTTTAGTGTTACCGTATATTCGGGCCCAAAAGCTGTATTTCTTAAAAATATTAAAATAGCTTCTTTATCACAATCAGCCATTTCTTCCGCTTTTATGTCCTTGTCTACTAATTTTCTTTGGATTAATAGGTTTACTAAATCTCCTTTTTGGGTCGCAGCAGAAGCTAATAAATTTTCATCGGAAGCATTTAAATATGTTACCTTAACACTTTTCTTTTTATTTTTATAGAAAACCCCCTGTGATGGTAATGATACCATATCATAAGGAAGTATTGTTTCTGGTTGGTGTTTTAATTCTTCTTGCATAAGTTAATTTATATATAATTATTATAATTGTAAATATATTGCATAATATTTTTATTTATATAGCTATATAAGCTTCTTAATTATAATAGTAAAGTAAAGGGTAAAAAAATAAAAGTCCTCTTTTGAGGACTTTTAATTATGATATTTTTTATGTTGTTAGTATACTAATATACAACGGTCAGGTCTTAAAGTCGCTGAAATAGTGGCTAAACCATCGTCACTATACCCTAAACTATCGAAATTAACATCTGTTAAGAATGTCCCTTGCATTATCCATTTTTCTACCACTACACCTGTAGGGTCTAACATTTCTAAATCTATATTCTTTTTATAACCTGCCGCGTAACCCATTCTACCAGTCACCGACTCAGAATGTAATCTAACCCACTCCATTAAAGCTTGTGAAGCTGAAGGACCTATCGGGTCTCTGAAAGTTACATTAATTGTACCCCATGTAAACCTTCCTGCAACGTAAGTTGATGTATTTAAAAATGGTACCTCAACAGAGTTTATAGTTATTTGTGGTCTAGAAGTACTTTCTACATACCACTCGTTGATACCTAATGAAGAATCAAATCTTAAAATAAACCTATTCTTTTTCTTAGGTTCGTAAGGTATCGGCATTTTCATCAATAAATCGGCCATGTTGTTTATTTTTTATATTAATTTATTCTTTTTATATATCTATAAATATAGTGAGAGTTAAAAAATTACCTAATTCGTCTTCTTTAATACTATTTTTTTATTTATTCCCTCAGAAGTGTCGTAAACTATAAAATCTACTTCAGGAAACTCAACCTGTAATACCTCCTGTATAAAAGGTATTATAGCATTTATATTACCCAAATCATCATCACTAAACCCAACTGATAATTTATTATACTTACTACCAACCATTTCTCCCGCTTTATGAACTATTTTTGTGACATAATCTCTTAAAGCTATTTTTTTATTTTCTTCTGGATTTGCTGCGGAGCCCCCTTCTAACCCGAATTTTTCAGTAAATTTTGTGGATGTTACGGGATGATATTCGTGACCATCTAAATATGTTTTTAATATTAATTCTGGGTCATTACCGTCTAACTCTGGAAATACTTGTTGTATATTATCCATCATCTCTAGTAATTCTGTTTCGTTAAAAGTGTGTGAGATAACTAAATCCATCCCTTTTCTTAGTGTTTGTGGGTCGTGTCCTCTAGCTGTAATAATAGATATTGGATTGGCGTATATTAAGGCTTCCTTAAATTTATCGAATGAAGGGGCGAATGAATTTGTTTCTAAAGCTATTTTTAAGTCATTTAAGAAAGCATCTTCATCTATAAAATTATCGAAGGCTCCCTCATCTAATTTATAATTTTCGTCATCTCTAACTAAAGCAAACTCATCTGTACCCACCTCTACAGGCTCCCAACCATCAGAAGTATTTTTTAACATTTTAATGGTGGTAGGCATTTTAAGGATGTTATCATCCCAATCAAAACTATAAGCTCTTATATTATTAGATTGTTCTTCTAATATACCACCAATAAGGTTTAATTGTTCTTTAGTTATGATTATTTGTTTTGCCATATAATATAAATACAAATTAATTTGGTTTAATCGATTTTATTCATTATCTTTGTAGTATGAAAAAAATTATAAAACTCTTAATTATATTATCGTTATACTCTTGTGAAAAGAACTACCCACTAATAGAGTGTAACCCAACCCCACCAACTAACCTACCACCCGTATCTTATGTGGAAGATAATTTACTAGAAGGTGAGTGGTTATTAATGGGTGGAAAAATGGTAATAGAAAATCTAGAACTAGATTATACTGAAGAATTTCACCACTTTGATGCTGGTAATACTAGTAGTTTAAGATATGGGGGGTCTCAGTATGAATTTGAGGTAATCACTCGTTACACGACTACCTGGTCTTTTGATATCCCAGATAATATACCTGGTATGGGTAGTTTTATACTGGACTATGACAGTCTACAACCTTATGGTCTTAATGTTACGTCTAATAATTTAAGTGTGACAGAATCTTTGGTTGGAACTACACTACAGTTGGGGGGTTCTAGTCGTCCTATCCAATACGAAATAATTAGTCTACAAAATAATACTCTTTATTTTTATGTACAAGAAACTTACGAAAACATAGATGGGTACAATTGTAGATACTACAATAAACTATTTTTTAAAAAATTAATCAATTAAAAACTAAAAACATGAAAAAACTAATCACACTACTATTTTTATTACCCTTATTTACTTTTGCACAAACTATTAATATTTCAGAAAATTTATCCGTAATTAATGGGGAAAACTTATCACAAGATTTTAATAACGACGACTTTGGAAATTTGACTGTTTTGGGGGACTATGGTCCTAACACCACTACTTTAGATTTGGATACGGTTAATCTTACACTGGATTTTACCCAAATTATGTATTCGTCACTTACTACACCAGATACTGTAAATCTTTACTTAACGATAACTAATATAAATTACTTAGAAGAGGGGTGTGTGACCTATGCCTTTACCGACTACTTCTCAAATAGAGTTGGGTTTTTATATATCCAAAATGATTTATTAATTTTTGCTCTTGAGGGTTCTTATCTAACTGAAACTGGTAGAGAAAAAGAATTTACGGGTTTTATGGGATTTAAAGAGTAAAAATACGTAACTAAATTAAAACAAATCCGTATATATTAATATAGGAGTTTAACCAAAAAAAAATAAAACTATGACTGAAATACTATTAACATACCTTATAATCTCACAGATATTAATGTTTATATTTTTAATTATAAATGAAAAGAGTATTGAACGTGGGTACTTAAAATTCGAAAAGAATCGTGGAGATAACCCTAGTAGTGGGTGGTATGTATTTTACATAGTAACTCATATGATTAAAGCTCCTATATTATCACCTATGATTTTAATTTTGATTTTATTAAATGGGGGTAAATTAGTTGAATAAAAAAAGGTCCGAAAGGACCTTTTATTTATAGTAATTAAATGTATTAACAATCACAACAATTACATTCGCATTTTGTACCACATTTACAAACTTGGCAATCGCATTTCATAATTTTAATTTTTAGTTTTATTTATTTTGTTCCTTAACAACGTTTTTAATAACTCTAATTAAATCAGCCTCACTTAATTTCAAAGTCTTTTTTGGTATTTTTCTACTTTCTGTTTTTACCACTTCACCAGTTTCTGGGTTAACCATATCGCCACCCTCATCATCTAACTCTTCCTCTTCTAGTTCATCACCACCTTCTAAATCCTCATCTTCCACAAGGTCTTTATATTTTGCTGTTGGGGTATTCATCATACCAAGATTTTGACCGTTACCATTACTTAAGTTTTCCTTAACTAATTTTTCTATCAAGTCTATCAATTCTGATTCTTTTAATGTGATTTTTTTCATTTTAAATCTTTTTTATTGGTTTTATTATTTGTTTCATCTTTTTAATATCCTCTTGGATTAGTCTTTCTTTTTCTTCTTTTGACTCTTCTATGTTTTTAGAATCATGTATATGGTCATAATGCATATCATCCTCCAAATCGTCAATATGTTCTTCACTACCACCATCATGTTTTAAATCATAAAGTTCTTTATCGTCATGACCTTCATCTCTACCGTAATTCATTGCTTCATCATGACCAGAATCTTCTTTCATTGATTTTTTAATTGCTTTATCTCTAGCAGCTAAATAATCGTCAGAATCTATATCACCATCACCATCATGGTCTTTTTTCTTACCTTCTTCCATTTCTTTATCGTGACCTTCATCTAATTCTGGATAAGGAAGTGGGTCTCTTAAAGAATCTGGATTAGACATCGCTCTTTGGTCTCTCCCCGAAGCAATTGCATCAGCTGTAATAGTCATAAAGTTACCTAATTTAGTGATAGAGTTAGCAAGTTTTTTTCTTGTATCACTATCCTTAATCATTTCGTAGGCTTTTTGAATTCCATTTATTACGTTCTCTAACCCTTCACCTGCCGCAACTCCAGGATTTCTATCATACTGACCTTGTTCCATTATAGTATCGGAATAATTATCTATATTTAACTCTAAACCTTCACTAACAATACTTTTTCTTATTAAATCATAAGATTCAAAAACTATCTTATTTATTGCAGTATTTTTAGATTTATTTAAGGTTGAGATTAACCTATCTAATTGTTCTTCACTTAGTAAAACATTTTGTATTTTACCCTCAGTGAATACTTTTTTACCCGATACAGGTCGGTTTAAACTTTCTGATAACGTTTTTTTATTAAATTTCATATTCTATTACTTAATTTATAAATATTATATATCCTCAAAAGATGCCCCAGTAGGTGTAATTAAGAACTCTACAAATATATATTCTAACGCTCTGGTAGGTTTTATATATATTTTACCGTTCATTTCATTTCTATCTATTTCTTCTGGGTCGTTAGAAAGTACCACTCTAAAGTCTGTTAATCCTCTGTCTCTTCTAATAGAATCTAATATTGGATTAACTAAATCTAAGAATTGTTGTCTAACTATTTCATCATTTTGTTCAAAGATTAATCTTACTGAAACAGCCGATATTAATTTTCTAGTTTGTAGTAGTAGTCTTCTAACATTAATTCTATCTAAAGCTGACTCTCTAACTTGTAGTGTTTTATTACCCCAAATAATTGGACCGGTATCACTAAATGTAGCTATTGGATTTAATCTACCCACATATAATGTGTCTCTTTCATCTAAAGTAAGTTTCTTTCTTGCTTTTGTAGCTTGTACTATACCTCTAGTGTAACCTGCTGACGCAAACCATGGGAATGAAATATTATCTGTTAATGCTATATTTCTCATAACTTCCGCAGTAGGTGGAATGTATATTTGTTTATTATTAGCCGTATCTCTCACCTGTATCCAAGGATAATACGTAGCCGTATAATTTGAGTCGATTAAAGAATCTTCTAAGTTATCTACAGCTTCTTCCGGTGAAACTTGATTTGTTGTATCTGTTGTGTTAGTTACAAACATGTTATAATCTGGTGTTGTTGTGACATATAGTGAATCTGCTCTATCGTCTTCTACCATGTCTATCGCTTCATTTACCAAACCTAAATTATCTACATAATCTATACCTGGTGTCGCAAATACATTAATATCTACAGCTTCTGGATTAGAGAATTCGTTAATTCCTCTTAGGTAAGCGTAATAGTCACTATTACCTTCAGTAGAACTTAATTTCTTAAATGACCCTAACCCACTAGCTGTTGGGTATTCTGCTGTAACACACGCCCCATTTAACCAACCTGTTAGACCCAATCTATAATCGTCTGTATTTGACCTTGTTTTTCTGTATATATCCCACCCATCAAAACCACCGTATGGTGCTACAGTAAATTTACGAGCTCTTAGTTTTTTATATGGGTCAGTACTTAAAGTTGGTTCTTTTCTAAATGAAGTTGCTCCAACCGCAAATACTTCTTTACCCGCTATATTAGTACCAGCTAAATCTATATAGTTTCCTTGACCACCGATAGCAATTGTAGCTCCTGAATCCATGTGGAAACCTTGTGTTATTACACCCCATTCTGTACCAGTAGAAGTATTACAAACACTAGAAGGTGTGATTCTACCTTTAAAGTTAAAGAAATCAGTATCGTACGCCGCTCCTAATGTATCTGAGATACCTAGATAAGTTTTCGATATTTTATCACCACCACTTCTAACTTGGTTATTTACTGTACCAGAACCGAAAGGTGGGTCGTATACAATCTCACCTGGGTTGTAGTATTTAGTTTTATATTGTATAAATGGATTTATTGAACAATTTCCATATTGTCTAACTCTATACCCTTCGAAACCACAAGGTAGGGAACCAACAAATGTACCATCTAAAACACCATCCGCTAAGAATAACATTATATATTTAGACTTTAATTCAAACTCACCAGTAGAAGTTCCTATTTTTCTACCAATAAATGAAACCTTAGTTGGGTCTAAACTACATCTAGTGTATTTTTCTAATACTTGTGGACTTGCATCCGTATCGTAGTAATCTCTTACAATTACATCAAACTCACCTCTTTCAAAAGATAAATTAATTAATGATATTTTAATTTCTCTGTTAGCTGCGTTACCGTCAGATATTGAGATGAACTTAAATAATCTAAATATATCGGTACCCTGCATCTCCGAAACAACATATGGTGTTTCAGGTGTTTGCCATTGATTCATGTACCAAGCTATAGAATCTAAGTTAGCGTTATTGAATCTTGCTGCTGGTAAGTGTACCATACAACATTGTAACCCTCTAACCTTACCTCTTCTATAAGCATCTTTTAGTAAGTTTGGATACGCCTCTTCAACAAAGATTGGCACATCTTGAGTTTTCTTATCGAATGGTGTTATACCAAATACTCTAGGTGCGTAATCTTTAGCTGTACTATCTAATGAAGTTTTAAAGGTATATGATACCCCAGCATCTGTAAGTGCACTAACACCAAATGGTGCCAAAGGATTTTCTAATACTTTGTAGTAATTTCCTGTACAATCAAACGTAACATTTCCTACCGTATTACCACTTATTCCATATACTGGACCACCAGAAGATTTAGAACTTAATCCTCTTGACCTAAATGTAAGGACCGCCATACCATCGTACTCCAAGTATGGTTTAGCCCCATTATATTCTACATAATCCACCACTACATGACCTGAATAAACTGTACAAGCTGTAGTTAATACACCATTTATATAGGTATTTCCTGTAAATATTGTGGTACCAGTGGATACTTTTTGGACTGATGTGGTAGCACTTGCATATATTTGGTAAGCTACTCCACTATAGGATGTTCCACTACAACATGTTGTGTCCCCCGAATAGTCAAATAATGCGTAATACCAAGCATCGTTACAATATGTACTTTGACATCCAAGAGCTGTGGTACAATCTGTATCTAATACGTTTGTAATTACTGTTGTACCAGTAGCTGATAATGTTGTATTAGTTGTAGCGGTAGCAGCGTATGTGTTAGCCAAAGGTAGACACCCGTATTGGTATATAGAACCATTATAGAAAGCTGAAGCTGAGAAAGCTTGTGTATCTGCACCCGTTCCCGCACTATATTGGAAACTAGCTCTAAACCAATCCATAAACGAACTATTAAGTGTTGGTAGTGTGTCTCCGTTACATTTTGTTACGGTTTCATCATTAAAGTGTTGTTTAATAGGTACTGGTAATGAGTCAAAGAAGTTTGTTGCTAATTGTACGTCTGTAAAAGCATTGCTAACACTTGTTAGTGATACATTGGAACCTGTCATTGGTACGTAGAACTTTATTCTTGTACCATTAGTTACGTTTCCTGTACTTGCACTAGTAATACCTGTACTTGCACCTGAAAAACTACAAGGGTCTAATTCACCTATTGTAGTTACCGTCCAAGAAGGACCTGCATCATAACCACTTATACCTAATACTCTCGTAACAAATAGTTGGTTTGATTGACTTAAATAAGACTTTGCAATATACCCTAATTCATATTGTGGAATCTGTGAATCCACATATGTTGCTGGGGAAGTACCACCAAATCTTGTTATGAAATCATCATATGATTGTATAAAAATAGGTTCAAAAGCGGGACCTTTTAAGGCCTCACCAACCAAACCTAATGTTGTAACACCAACACTTTGTGCTACAAATGTTAAATCTTTTTCCGAAGTATATACCCCTGGAGAAACAAATACCTTATTACCGTCTGCCATTTTTTATAATTTTTAAAATATTTTATTAATAGTTTTATTATAAATACATGCCCTAGACCGAAAAGTTACGTAGTAAAATAGGTTATTCACTACTTTGTATGTAATTTTTCATACTTTTTTCATACATTATCTTATTTATTATAAAAATACCTCCCATATGTCTTCAGAAAGTAAAAAAAGAAAAATTAAAAATTTAAAGATAAGTGAAGAATCTCATTCTACCCTTAAAGAGTATTGTAATAAAAACGGATTAAAGATGTTTGCTTTTATAGAAAAATTAATTAATGAAAAATGTAAAGTTAAGAAAGATATATATGGTGAATAACTTTATCTAACTAACTTTTCATCCAAGATTAATCTTGCCGCTCCTGGGTTATTCTTTACTACTGTCATTTTTAACGTATCACCACTGTTTATTAAAAAAGGCTCTTCTGTAACTATTTTAGTTAATGGGTAATTATTTTCTAGGGTTGTTATTTCAAATACAACACTTGCTATATTATTAAGTCTCCTTACTCTAATATTATTTTTATAATCGTAAACTATTGTTTGGGTTACTTGTCCAGGAGGAAAATCTACATTAGTCCTTACTCTATCTGGATTGTGAACATCTAAATTCTTTCTTTCTTTTTTTCTATTTTTTTTATCAAAACCAAACATAACTAATTCCCGACTAATAGCTGGTTTAACTTCAAACTCCTCTTCATCTAATAAAAATCCTTGTAGTTGTAGTTGATATGTTTGTTGGTAGTACCTCCTATCTTCTGTATCTATCTTACTCTCATCCCCTATAGATTCTAACACTATAGGAATGTAGTGTCCCTTTACAAATGAATAAGCTTGTCTAGATGTGAACGTTTGTAATGTTTTTCTATTAAAGTTATTTAACTCTCTCATCCTATTACAAATTATTTTAATATCATAAGTTATGTCTACGGGTACTGGTTGGGGTATTGTGTATATGTCGTACCCCTTTCTATTCCCATCCCAAGTAGGTACCTTCGCATAATGGAATTGTTTTCTATCTGGTATAGTATATTGTAAAGCTGGATTACTACCGTACTGTACTTCTGGTTTTCTTACCACCACTATAAACGGTAAATTAACATTTTTATCAGAAGTACTAAACTTCCAAGTCTGTGAAAATTCTGCCCATCTTTGTAAAGTTAAAATTCTATCTATAACATTTATAGTCTTTCCATTAGTTACTGTCTTTAATTGTGTCTGTACAAAATCTAACATGCCCCTATCTAAGTCCGCGTGTAAAAGTGACTTAGGTAAAAATGTACCATCATCATTGATTAAATCGGCAAGTTCTCTTCTCCTATTAGGTGTTGTACGTCCATCGTACCCATCTGGGTAGTGTCCTTGTATAGGTCCAGGTGCTATATTTAAACTTTTTTTTACTTTTTTTGGTAATGACATTATATTCCTTTAAATTCATTTGGACTTACATAAGAACATGTAATTGTTCTGTAAAAAGCCTTATACCCACCTATTGTGTGTTTATTGTCTGATGTAACTCTACCATCATTAGTTACTGTATAATACCTCATCTTATCTTCTTTTTCTGGGTAACCGATATAATCACCGTAATTAATATCTATATCTAACTCTTCTAAATGTTTTAGGTAAACCCCTAAAGTCATGTTTCCAGGTTCTAAGTCCTTAACCAACCCTGCAGCGTAACTATCTAACCTTGGTTCGTCTATTTTTACATATGCATTAAACTCAACCGGCACCTTAAATCTAATTTCTTCGGGTCCAGATTCACCATAGACATCGTCAACATCAGACAATTTACTATCCACCCTAAATAAAACTAATGTAAAGTGCATATCACCATGTAACCACTCCATTCCAATATTCTGTTCTAAAGCAAAATCTTCTGCTCCGAAAAACTTAGATATCCTTGTAATTGGTATTTTTTTATTTGCCATATTAATATGTCCTTTTATTATAAATACAATTTGTCTTTCTTTTCTCTTTTTATTATATTATACCTATGGAAAATTTCTTACCGGAAATTAAAGCTAAAAATTCACTTAGTGAATATAGTGGGGCCAATAACTATATTATAGGCCTCAAAAATAACATGCTTAATAGTAAAACTTTTACTTTAACACGTTCACAAGCTGACTACATTAATAAAAACTACAATAACAAACCCAAAGTAGTTAGGTTATGGATGGAGATTGAAGACTATCTAGCTAAAGAGTATATGACTACTAAATTTTTACAGTCCCCACCTAAATCTATATGGATTGAAAAATTATTAAGTGAGACTGAGAAAGCCTATCATGTTTGGGGTAAGGTTATTGAGTCGGAAAACCTAAATTCTTTCTGGGTACCAAAAAATCAAATAGTGCCTCGGTCTAGTCCAGATATTAAAGTAGATTTTAAGGAGTTTTCTCATCGACCTCCGTTTGAACATCAGAAAATTGCTATTACTAAATTAGTATCTAATAAAAAATATATACTTGCTGATGATATGGGTTTGGGTAAAACCAGTTCTGCAATTATGGCAAGTATTAGTTGTAAAGCAAAAAAAATATTAATTATTTGTCCTGCATCTTTAAAGGTTAATTGGAAAAGAGAAATAGAAAACTACACTGACGAAACAGTGGGTATAGTAGAAGGTAAGAAATGGGTAAATGGTAAATACATAATTATTAATTACGATATACTTAAAAACTTTCACTCCCTACCCAAAGATAAGGATAAGAAAAAACAAATTTTAGATTCTAAGTTTGACTTGGTTATTATAGACGAGGCACACTATGTGTCTAATGGAAAAGCTCAAAGAACTAAATTAGTTAATAACTTAACTTCTAGAATAGATAGATTATGGTTATTATCTGGTACCCCCATGACATCTAGACCTATGAATTACTATAACCTATTAAAATTGGTTGGGTCAAGAGTTGCGAATAATTGGATTAATTATGTTAGGAGATATTGTGATGGTAAACAAATTTTTAGGGGGTACAGAAAAATATGGTTGACTTTTGGTGCTACTAATTTAGAAGAGTTACGTGATAAAACTAACGATAAAGTCTTACGTAGACTAAAAGAAGATGTGTTAGATTTACCGGATAAGATTATTACCCCTATTCATATGGAACTAAAATCTAAAACATATGAAGACGAAATGGGTGACTATCTTGACTGGAGGAGACAAAATAGGAATAAAGGACTATCCATACAACTTTCAAAGTTAATGAAAGTTAGACAAATCATAGCTTTAGAAAAAGTTAAGGAGACAATCCAACTAATAGAACAGTGCCTACAACAAGATAAAAAAGTTATTGTATTTACTAATTTTACAGAACCTTTAATGACTTTACATGAAAAATACAAAAAAGAATCTGTAATTCTTAACGGTACCATGAAAAAAGAAGATAGACAGGAAAGTGTAGATAGATTTCAAAACGACGATAAAGTAAAAGTTTTTATAGGAAATGTAAAAGCAGCTGGGGTAGGTATAACGTTGACTGCAGCTGAGGTTGTAATCTTTAATGACCTATCATTTGTACCCTCCGATATGTCTCAATGTGAAGACCGTGCATTTAGAATAGGTCAAGATAAAAAAGTATCTTGTATGTATCCTATTTATGATAACACCATAGAAAGAACTATATATGAATTAGTAAACAAAAAGAAATCAGTCATAGATACTGTTATGGGTGATAACATTAATGAAGAAGATATTTTAGGTGAAATTTTAAGCGGTCTGTAAAAACCAACATTTCCTTATATTTATATAGAAACAATTGTTATGAATAAAAAAGAATTGACGAAAAAACAACTTAAAAAGCAGTTAACTACATTAACTGAAGAAAAAACTGCACGTTCTGAAACCGCACTAAAAAAAGATTTAAAAAACTCGTTTGACGCGTTAAAAAAATTAGACCAGGTTACTACAGGTCAAAAAATAGGTGATGTTACAATAACAAAAGCTATGAACAAAAAAATTAAGAACGCTAAAAGATATATAGAGGATTTATATGATAATATAACTGATGGGGAGATACAAGAAAAAGAACAGAACGAAGAAAACGAAGTAACTGAAAGAAATGAAAACTCTGAAGGTTATGGAAAAATGTATAACGCTTTAGAAGGTATTAGAGAAGATAAAGTTGTTAAGATTAATGAAAACACACTAAGAAGAATTGTAGAAAGAGTAATCACAGAACGTGAAGACTGGATGGGGAAAGTAGACAAGGATATTGAAAAAAGAGGAACTGAAGGTGACTTTAGAGATTGGTGTATAGACCATGGATTTGAAGATGGATGTTCTAAAGGATGTTGGGATGCAGCTAAAAAAGAAGGTGTTATCTGGTCAAAAAGAGCAGGATTAGCTAAAGCTTACTGTGAGGCTAAATAACTAAAAATTAAAATATATTAATGAAGGCCTTTTAGGGGCCTTTTTTAATGCCAACTTCTAAGTATTTATATAGAAAGGATATAATATGCCAGCAACAATAGACCCAGTAAAAAGACAAAAATTATTTACACAAATACGTCATCTTTTAGGTGCACCACTTAGAGGTGTAGAATTAGAAGATGAAATGTTAGATACCGCCTTAGAATTGTCTATATTAGATTATGGTCAATATGTACAGGATTGGTTAATTGAAAATCAATGGTCTTCCTTATATGGTCAAGACCTAGATGTTATATCGTTAACTAGTGCGTTTCTAACTAGGGACTTAAGTTTTGAAACTTCGTTCACTTATGCTTACTCTAAAATAGTTGGATTACAAGCTGGAGGTCCTTATCAATTAAAACAAGACTACTTTACACTAAGTGCTAATACTCAAATATATCAGATTCCAGCTGGAAGAGAAATTAATGAGATTATGTGGTATAGTAGAGCAGAACTAAATGAGTCTTTTATTGACCCGTTTCTAGGTGCTTTTGGTGGTTTTGGTGGTGGAATGGGTCTGGGTGGTCCCGGTGGTTTCGCTCAAATGGGTATACAAGGTTCTTATTTTTTAATGCCAGCGTTTGACGTTATGTTAAGAATGCAGGATAGAAATTTAAAAAATCGATTAATAGGTGGGGACATGACTTATAGGATTACAGCTGGTGCGGGTGGTGTACACGGACCTAAATATGTTCATTTATATAATGTACCCGGTGGTAGATTTGACTTTGGTAGTATTATGAATAACCAACACAGGGTTTGGTACTGGTATTATGACTCTGGTCCTGAAAATAGAGATGCTTGTTTAGAAGAAAATAAAGATATTGTACTATTACCTAGTGATGTAGATTTAGAAGAGATGACCTACACTAGATTAAACCCACCAGCACAAGCATGGGTTAGAAGATACTTTTTTGCGAAAGCAAAAGAAATGTTAGGTAGAGTTAGGGGTAAATTTCAGGGTAACCTAAAAACACCAGACTCAGAATTAACTATGGAGTACGATACTTTATTAAGTGAAGCTAAAGATGAATACGCAAAACTTATAGAAGAATTGACTGCTAGGTTAGAAAGACTTAGAAACGATAAAATGTTAGAAAGAAAAGCTTTGGAGGCTGAGAATTTAAATAAATCATTAGGTTTTAGACCTATGAACCCAGGTTCAATATTCGTAGTTTAGTATGGGATTTTTTACAAAAATAGATTATAATAGACAACTGAGACAAGCTTCTAACACGACAGCTACGTTTTCCGGTTCTACTAGATTTTACGAAGATTTTTACGTAAAGTCACCTATATTTGTACCACCAGCAGCATGTAATAATTGTCTAGCATGTTCAACAGGTGATACCTTTACAATTGGTCCCTTTTCCGCAACATCCGCAAGTTGTAATGTTACAATTACTAATTTTACTAATGTTACGGGTCACACCCCAGTTTTATCTATTGGTAAAAAACCATCTAATCCGATTACTGGTACTTCTGGTAATATATATTTAACCGCAAGTACTTTACAAATAAAAAGAACTGGTTTAGTGGCTGAAGGATTTCATGGTTCTGGGAATGATTTATTAATAGACACATATGGTAATGTTACCTTAGGGAGTTCGTCATCTTTAAGATATAAAAAAGATTTAGAAAAACTACCATCTAATAGGTATTTACCATTACTAGATTTACCAGCTTATAAATTTACATACAAAGATAGTGGATTGCCTGGTTATGGGATGATAGCTGAAGAACTACACCAATTAGGTTTACATGAATTAGTTGGTTACAATAAAGACGATGAACCAGATAATATACATTATAAGTTATTGTCGGTCGCTCTTTTACAACTAATTAAAGAACTACATAATAAATCTGAAAAAGGTGAAATTTTAGAAGATAACACAACTAAAGTAATAGATTACAATTATACCACTAATGGTGAGTACTTAATTATTGCCACCAATCCTTGCGATGTACTACTCAACACTAAAAAAGATAAAAAAGTCAAAGTAAAATCTTTGGCGGGTGTTAATATAATACCAGACCGTGGTTTCATAGATAATAAATGGAAAAGTATATCTTTAGAAGGTGATAGTTGTGTTGAATTGGTTTTTGTGGATAGTCTGAACTATTGGGTTATTGTCGCGTCAGACGGTGTCAAGGATTCCTAACTCTTCCATAAAATAATTCTCACTAACACCTGTTTGTTCCCAAAACATATTTTCTTCTGGTGATAATTTAAGAATTTCTTCTAGTAAGTCCTGGTCAGCTTCTTTTCTTGGTATTCCATTAATTAATTCACACTGACTTTTTGTGTAGTATTCTCGGTCCTCTGGTTTCTTTTTAAGTAAAGATTCTCTAACTTCTGGTTTAAAACAAACTAATAATGGTTCTACTCTTTTATTAAAAGTGGAGATATATCTGGGTACATTATATTCTCCCTTCATACCATTTTCTAAATCATTTTCCGATATTAAATAAGAATTAAGTATAATTTCTTGTGTACCATCCTTCTTTTTCTTTCTTTGTACATCACCATGAGACATAGCTGTTCCATTATTCACATAGTATATAGTGTCACCCAAAGATACTGGTATATCATTTTTTATGACTAATTCCATATGTGCCTGTCTAGCCATAAGACTACCAGATTTTGTTCTTTGGGTACATCTTTTCTTGTACGCTTTTATTGTTTGTTTAACTCTAGATTTATTAGCTATTTTTGCTAATAATATGTCTTTATTATATATTTTTTCTAAATATTCATAGTAATATTCTACAAAATCAGCCCCCTTACCTTCTAAGAGTAATCTTAACCCCACATCTATAAATTCTTCTAAATAACCTTGTATTTTTTTAGATTTTATAGAATTACCGGTTAACTTTACTGTACCATTAGGCATTAATAAAGCGTAATTTTTTCTAGCAACATTAATACATGAAGGCCATTGACCATCTGTATCTAGACCCATTTCACCCCTCATAAACAAATCATTGTATTCAGCTACATCAGCCTCACTACCAGAATAAGATTTATCTTTTTTCACCAATTCGTTATTGCCTAACCCCACATAACTTCTACTTTCTACATCTTCTGGGCAAGAAAAGTTAACACCGTCAGTGTCCATCACTAGTGGGTCATAACCTTTATCCATAAAAAACCTAACCATTTGTCTTAAGTATTGTCTGGCTGTACAAGTTACTTTTTCTCCCATGTTCATATCACCCCAAGGAAAAACTTGTGGTGCAGATAAAGAACCAAACATAGAATTAATAAAAATCTTAATAGGTAATTGTTTCCTACCATAAGATTCTGACTTCTTTTTATCTTTTGCGTAATATTCTGAAGCTAAATTTTTATACATAATTCTAGTATCTCTAAAATATTTTAACATACCCTTCATAGCTTCTGTCACATCACATTCCGGAAAAACATTATGTACTAGTTGGATTGATGGGTATAGTGAACTAAAATCTAATTTTAACACGTTTGTGGAGTATCCTGTCTTAACTAATCTAGATAGTCCACCAACAAAAGGTCTTTTTGATTCTTTTGCGGGAACAGCTAATCCTCTATGATAAGACCAAGCCAACATCAACATTTTCCATAGTGTAGCAGTACCCATCGTTGATACTCTTTCGTATGATGTAGGTACCATACTAGCCAATAAAAATGAAGCTTGGTTAAATTGTCCGTCTACTTCCATAGTTTCCCACAAATCATCCATCAAATACCTTTCTACTATTTCTGCACCACCAACCCTCTTATAAACATCAGGAAATTTTTTATCTATATCGTATAAACCCTCAGAACCCACTGGTTTATATTTACCATTTTCTACATTTAAATAAAACTCTTTATTTTCTCGGTATGTCGAAGCAATTTTATCACCCGCAACATAAACTCGATTAGGTTTTTCAGACTTAGAAAATTGTGTTATATATTTTAGACCCCAACTTTTTATTTCAGAATTAATAGTTTGTGCACGTCTAACAGCATGTGCTATATCTAATGAATTATACCCCCATATTTTTATTTGTTTATAATCTTCTATTTCTGCACCTAATTTTAATACCCCATCATTAATTTTATAACCTTCGTTTGGGTTTAAGGTTTTAAACCTAGTTGTGTCCATCTTTAGGATTTCCGCCCTTTTAAATAACCAATTCCAGTCAAAGTTAGAAGAATTGTAACCACCAATAATAGTTGGTTTGAGTAGGTCTATGGTGTCGAAAAACTTATATATAGCTTCTGATTCCTCCACCTCACTATCACCAATTTCTATTACTTTCTCAAAACCTCTATTATCCTTCATCCCAACCATAAAAATTCTACCGTCTTCTGGGTTTAATGATGTAGTCTCCAGGTCAAAAACAAATCTATGAATATCATCATACTCTTCAAAACCTTTAAATAATCTTTTCTTTTTCTGTACTAAATATTGTTCTATAGGTGGGAGTATCATTATAGCGTCTCTATTTTCACTATCCCAAGGATTAATTCCACCTTGTCTAAAAAAAGAAACTAGGTCTCTATAACTTTTGGTTGTTTTGATGAGGTATGTTAGTCCGTTTTTTAATCGGTCGTCGTCCCCGTACTCTAATTTTTCTATTAGTATTCCATGTTTAGAAATAGCAGCTTTTTGTTGTTCTTTACTACCATTGTAAAAATTTTTTTTACTTAAATCCCCAACCCAACAAAAAGGAATAAAGGTGTCCGACTCAATAACTTTACCTCTATCTGGGTATTCTTTAATTTTGTAAATTCTACCAGAACGCCAACCATATTCTAACGATACGATATATTCTTCCGGGTCATTACCGTGTAAAAACTTTTCTATTTCTTCTGTGGTTGCTTTATCTAATGGGTTTGTCGACATATAATAATTAGTTTATGTCCAAATATAGATAATAATAGGTCGTTAATCAAATAATTTTAACAAGGAGATTTAACAAAAGAATCAGATATGTTAATATATAGATTTTCTCTAATAGGTGCTATTAACTCTGTGTTGTCATCATGGAAATATATAACAAATTGGCCTTCAAATCTACCCTCTTTTTTAGTGTCTTTTTTAACCCACTTATAATAGATGTAGTATTCTGTTGGGGAATTTACAGATGTTGGTTCTTTAGATACTATGTATGCTGGTTTATTTAGGATTCTAGGAACTTCCGTAGCTACGTCTCTCATTGAGAAATATATACTAGAATTACTTAACTTTTCATGGAAGTTATGGAAATCATTTCTTCCATCCTGTACCAACTGCATTTTAAGTATTGGTTCTATTGAGTCTTTTCTTATAAAAAATTCCATTTATCTATTTTATTATAAATATCGTATCAGTTATTTAAATATTATGGTGCGGGGTTCTGACCTAAACTTACACACTCATCACAATTATCTGGACCACCATTAAAAACACCTGTAAGTGCTGGACTAGTCACACCATCTAAATTAGCACTAAAAGTTATAAAGGTACCCATAGGTGGTGCACCAGGAATGGAATGTGTTTCCATGCCTTGATATTCCCAACAACTGTAATATATTGAACCGTTATTTTGTGTTACCCCTCTTTGTATTACGGTACCCGGTGGTGGTGCTCCTATGGTCTGATAAAAGTCTTCAGATGCGTCAATAACTTGTTGTAAATTCATCTGGATAGGACCTGTAATACCATTAATTGTAACAGGGAAACCATCCGCTAAATACTGTGGTACCGGTGTACCCGGGCATGCTCTATAGATATGTATTTCAAAGGTGTCTACTGGATTTGGGTCAATTGTTGTGGTGTCAGCACCTGGTAATACACAATCAC
>Ga0098059_1000482_pt1 | contig 24558 bp, 21 predicted proteins | sample 20_taG_FD_92580 | JGI IMG/M metagenome (GOLD analysis project Ga0098059, IMG submission 92580) | Marine viral communities from the Subarctic Pacific Ocean - 20_ETSP_OMZ_AT15318 metaG | ecosystem: Environmental > Aquatic > Marine > Oceanic | place: Subarctic Pacific Ocean | collected 2015-01-19
ATCCCCTCAAACATCCAGACTTGGCGCGATGCAATCCGCACCAAAGCAACCGCAATGGAAAGCGCAATTGACGGCGCGGCAAACACTGACGCTGTAGCTGCGCTGTTTGTTACATTTGACTCAGAAGGAAATAAGTCTGGTATCCTTTATGATTGGCCGGAGCTTGGTTAATGGCAACGGCTAATGAAGTTGAGGCTAGACTCAATACACACGAAGCTGTGTGTGCTGAACGCTGGAAAGAAACGATCGAGCGCATCAAGCGTTTAGAGTTTATTATGATTAGCGCAGCGGGTGCCGTCATTCTGTTGATGGCTGGAATGCTTTGGAAAATGTAGGTAATTATGCCTTTAGTAAAAGTTCAATTTAAAGCTGGAGTAAACCGAGAAACTACTTCTTACGGGACAGAAGGTCAATGGTTTAATTCTGACTTAATTCGTTTTCGTAAAGGACGCCCTGAAAAAATGGGTGGTTGGACACGCCTCAGCAGCAACACTATCGAAGGAGTTGGGCGATCTCTTCATACATGGGCCGCTCTTGACAGTTCAAAATACATGGGCCTTGGCACTGAAACTAAATTTTACATTGAAGAAGGTGGTGGGTACAACGATGTAACGCCTATTCGGGCGACTACTACGCTTGGCGCGAACCCTTTAGAAACCGGAACGTCGGGCACAGGGACAATAACTGTAACGGCTCCTGCTCACGGTGCAGTAAACGGAGATTATGTTACATTAAGCGGAGCGACAACTACAGATGGTATCGCTGCCGCACAAATAAATACGGAACACGAAATTACGCTGATTGACTCAAACAGTTACTCAATCACTACTGCGGGGGCTTCTTCTTCAGGATCAACTGCGGGAGGGGGTTCTTCAGTAGTTGCGGTGTATCAAATAAATACAGGATTGGCTACTGTTGTTTCAGGGAATGGTTGGAGTGCTGGACTATGGGGCGGATTAAGCACAGGATACTCGCAGACTACGCTAAACGACAGCGGAGGAATTAGTGACTCGGACACTTCCTTCACGTTGACTAGTGCTTCGGCTTTTGAAACAGTTTCAACAACTACTTCTGCGAACCTCACTGCCGCGAGTACTACGATTCCTGTTGCGGATGCTTCAAGTCTGCCTTCTAAGGGTACTATTAAAATTGGAAGTGAAAATATCCGTTACGGCAGTAAGGCCGGGAATACTCTTGGTAATTTAACTAGAGGTGATGACGGTACAACCGCAGCTAGTTCTTCAAGTGGCGACTCGGTCACGTTTGTCGGTCTCATGCTGATAGAAGACGAGTTGATCCAGTACACGGGTAAATCTAGTGATACTATAAACGCTGGCGTAGCCAGAGGAGCAAGAGGAACCACAGCTGCGGCCCATGCTGATGGAATAGCCGTCAAAGAAGCAAACGATTTTGTAGGGTGGGGCGAAGAATCAGCAACTTCGGCAGAAACAGGCGCTAATATTCGTTTATGGTCCCAAGACAACTGGGGTGAAGATCTGATCTTTAATGTATATGATGGGTCTCCGTATTATTGGGACAAAAGTCTGGGTCTCGGCAACAGGGCGTCCTCGTTTGCCAGCCAGAGTGGTGCATCAGATACGCCTACAATTACTCGCAGAATCATGGTTTCAGGCGCAGATCGTCATATAGTTTGTTTTGGGTGTAATCCTCAAAGTGAAACAGATCAAGATTTATTGATGGTTCGTTGGTCTGATCAAGAAGACCCTTTTAATTGGACGCCTTCTGTAACAAACTCTGCGGGGTCCCAGCGGATATCCTCTGGCTCTGAAATTATAGCTGCTCAAAAAACGAGACAAGAGATACTGATTTGGACAGATGTTAATCTGCACGCTATGAGATTTGTTGGTGGTGAGTTTACGTTTGGGTTTTCTCTTCTTGCAAGTAATACTTCCCTAATTGGGCCAAATGCAGTAGTGACTGTAGGCGACCGAGTTTACTGGATGGATCGTGAAAATTTCTATGTTTACTCAGGACGCATGGAAACAATTCCTTGCACAGTGCTCCGTTATGTGTTTGACGATATTAACCTTGAACAGAGCCATAAATGTTTCGCAGCTTCAAATAAAATGTTTGACGAGATCATATGGTTTTATCCCAGTGCGGATTCTACAGAAATAGATCGTTATGTGAAATATTGCACAACTGAAGGAGCATGGGATATCGGAGCTCTTTCAAGAACAGCTTGGGTTGATTACGGGATTCACGACAATCCTCGTGCTTGTGGCCAATCCAGCAGTATTAATTTTGTATATGTCCACGAAAGTGGCGACGATGACGATGGCTCACCTATGACAGCCTATGTTGAATCAGGTGATTTTGATTTAGGTGACGGCGAGCAGTTTATGTTCCTCAATCGATTAATCCCGGATATTGATATCACAAGCAGCGACGCAGATGCTTCAGTCAATTATATTGTGAAAACGCGAAATTATCCTGGAGACAGCCTTACTACAAATTCAACAAATGCTGTTAAATCCACTACCCAACAGGCTTTTTTAAGGGGTAGGTCAAGGCAAGCTGTTTTAAGAATTGAAAGCGACACAACTGACATAACATGGACATTGGGCGATCTAAGGCTTGAGATGCGCCCAGATGGGAGGCGCTAATGGCTAAACTGTTAGATCATAGTTTCCCTGACGCAACAACAGAGTATGACGCAGAGGCCACACAAAGATTTTATAGAGATATTGAAATGGCACTTACAAAAGTTGAGTTGCCTACGCGAGTAGAGGGAATTGACGAAAATCAAGCAATAACATGGTTTTTTGGGTAAATGGCTTCGTACTATAAAAATGTTAAAGTAGATTTAACCGACACTTCTGTGACAACGTTGTACACAGCACCAGCGGCCACAACTGCAGTGTTTAAATCTATCGTAGTTGCGGACGATAGTGGAAATACTTCTACAATTACCTTGACATTAACCGACTCAGCTTCAGCAGTTTTTGTTATTTACAATGTAAAAGCAACAACTGCGAATGGTACTTTAGAGTTATTGACCCAACCATTAGTAGTTCAAGAGTCAGAAATACTGAAAGTAACTGCAGGAAACGCAAACAGGCTACACGTAGTGGGAAGTTATTTAGAGACTTCGTAACTATGGTATCTTTTTGTGAGAAAAGAAGGTATAAAAGATCATGGCAATGTATAGAAACCCTCAAGCCGCGATGAATGTTCTTTCGGGTGGGCCTCCTGCTCCTGAAGAAGTAGAAATTGCGGATAGGATTATGAAGGAGGGTCTGGCTAGTGTGGCTCAAGCGGAGACACCACCACAAGGCGTCCCAATGCCTCCGCCTCCTCGTCCTGGAACGGGTATTCCGATGCCCCCACCCTCACGCCCTGAAGGAAATGTTGGTGGAGAATCAGATGAAGAGCTGCTCGAACGCATGATGCGGAGCCTTAACATAGAAAGACGGGAGGAGTGGGTTCTTAAAAATGAAAACGAACCGTTGCCTTGGAACCCTGATTCTACTTGGGGGGAGTATTTAGGAAAAATTGGTGAAATTCAGGGAATGGACGCGGTTGATTCTCTTATTGATGAGCAAATAAAGAAGGAAGTTGAAGAACCTGCCCCAAAACAAGAAGACGAAGGGATGCCTGTGTTGCCTTCTACTCCTATGATGCCCCCCGCCGAAACTTTAGAGGCCTCTGCGGCTCCCGTAGCGGAGCAAGGAGGGATCATGGCGGCGGCTAACGGGGGGTTGGTTAGGTTTCAGGGTGGAGGGCTAAATGAAGCTCCTGCGGCTCCCGTAGGTGAAGAAGAGTTTATGGCTCTTGTTTCTCAGGCATCCGAAGAAGCAGGAGTTCCAAACGAAGCCGTGGATATGGTGGCTGATATGGCTACGCAAACTACGGGTGGACCTGCAGCGGCGAATGATAATGTCATGGATAGTGGCATTATGCAAAATGTTGAAGCAGTTGAAACTACTGAAGGCGAAATGACGGGTATTGGCAGTTTGACAGAAGTTAATGATCAGTTAGCTGCCGCTGGGGAAGAGCAATTAGTTCACGTTTCTCCAGGAGAACTGATTTTTGATCCTAGCCGTTTGGATGAACCTGATCAACGGATGCTTCTAGCCGCTCTTGAAACTGCTGGAATCAATCCTGATATGGCAACTGTAGGGAATTCAAATAATATCCTTAATGAAATGACGGGTCTTCCTGCTTTTGGATTCTTTAGTGGTATTGGACGTGTCGTTAAAAAAATTGGCAGAACTATTGGGCGGACTGTCAAAAAAGTAGGGGGTTTCCTAAAAAGGAACGCAGGAACAATCCTCGGTATCGCAGGAGCGATGACTGGTAACCCATGGTTAGCGGCACTTGGTTCTGGTATTGGTTCGCTTATTGAAGGCAAACCTATTAAAAATGCGCTGATTTCGGCTGGGATGAGTTTTGCCGGAACTAAATGGGTTGGGCCATGGATTGGCGAACAAGTTTCTGGTATTGCAGGAAGTATCAGCCCCGCAACTGGGGCGGCGGTTGACGCACCAGTTGGTAGTATTTTTGGTGGACAAACGGCGGTTACCGCTGGACAAGGAGCGGCCATCAAAACTGCAGAAAACATAGCAGCAAAAGCTGCCGCAGACGCAGCTATAAAAGGTGGTCTCGGAGCGGGTGCCGAAAAACTCGCTATAGACGCTGCAACAAAATCGTTAACCAGCGCGGGGCTTAAAGGTGTCACGGCAGAAGCACTTAATCAATCCGCTCTAAACATTGGGTCGAAGGTAGCTAGTGATCTTGCAAATAACACCATTACTACTGCTCTTGCGGCGACTGCTCCCAGTTTTGGTGGGGCTTCTAGTTTCCTTCAAGGTACGCTGGGCACATCATTCGCTGATGCTGCGGGGGGTATCGCGGCGGGTGCGTTACAGAGCTACGCAACGCCTATGGTGGAATCTGCAATATCAGGGATTCCTGGGGAGCAGGAAGAAGATGTACTAGCGGCCTTTAATCAGCGGTATAATTTCACTCCTTCCGCTGATCAGCTATATCAGTTCTACACTACAGAATTTGTGCCAAACCAACAAGTTAATGTCGCTGGTACTCTTGGCAATCTTCCTGGATACTCAGGTTTAAACATTACAAGCGGATCTCTTCCGGGTGGTGCTATTGCTGCCGCAGGAGGAGGATACATCAATGGTGTGGGTGGCCCAAAATCAGACTCAAACCTAGCCCGTCTTTCTGATGGTGAATTTGTTATGACTGAAGCCGCTGTTCGTGGTGCAGGAGGAGGCGACCGAACGGAAGGAGCGAGGCGAATGTATCAAATGATGAACGGCCTTGAAAGGAGGGTTGCGTAATGGCTACAGAAACAAGTATTGTCCGCGAAGCTCCATTTCTTGAGGAAGCTAGAACAAAACTTTTAGGTAGTGCGGATGCACTTACACAGACACCGATCACTCTTCCACAACAGCAGGTCGCTGGTTTTTCTGACACTACAACTCAGGCGTTTGATGCGGGGAAAGCGGGAATAGGTGCATATCAGCCTTACTTAACTGCCGCTGGGCAACAATTAGGAGCTTCTCAAGGGATTACTTCTGGGCTTGCGGATAGGTCACCTGCCCGTTTAGACGAGGCGCGAACTGCGGCACTCGCTGGAGCGGGAGATATAACCCCAAGGATTGAAGCTTTTCAGAATCCTTTTCAACAGCAAGTTATTGACGCTTTTACGGCTGAAGCGAATCGTCAAGGAGCGATTCAACGGCAACGGGCGGCTGATGTAGCAGTTCGTCAAGGTGCTTTTGGCGGGTCGGGCGCAGCACTTCAACAATCGGAATTAGAACGAAACCTTGCGGATGTGACACAACGGAACACTGCCAACCTTTTAAGTCAGGGATATCAACAGTCTCTCGGAGCGGCAGAACGAGAAGCCGCACGAATGCAACAGCTTCCTGGACAATTAACTGGTATTGAACAGCTTCAATATCAATTGCCTTTAGCTGTTTCTCAACAACAATTAGCTCAAAGTCAGGCGCAAGGTGGTCTTGGCCAGTTAGCCCAGCAACTTCCTGCTACAGATGTCGCGCTTCTTAGTCAGATTGGCGCTCAACAGCAGCAGCAAGCCCAAAGAGCATTAGACACTCAGAGACAAAATATTTTACAGCAGACTTATGAGCCTTATCAGCGTATCGGGTTTATGGGTGATATACTTAAAGGTCAACCAAGCATACAATCAACGCTTACTCAAAGCACTGATCCGAGAGCAAATCCATTGTCTCAGGCACTCGGTGCGGGTATTAGTTTGGCGGGTATCTTTGGTCCATCGGGCTTTGGCTCAGGATATCTATTCGGAAATCCTGGATTAGCTAGTTCGGCTCTCGCGGCAACGAGGTAGGTAAATGGCAATAGATCCTTTACAGCGGCAAATGTTCGGTGTACGTCCCGGTGCGCTTCCCGGAGTAGACCCTCGTAATGTGGCGGGGGGTATCTATAATCTCGCAAATATGGGTAACCCACAGCCTCCTGTGCCTGTCGCTGCTCAACCACTTCAAGTTGCGTCTTTAGGTCCGCAACCTGAACGAACGATAATTGCCCCCTCGCAACCTAATTTTCAGCAGCAGTATGATCAAGCAACTGCTCAGATCAATGCGGCACGGCAAGAGCAAGTACCCGAAACTGATATTAGCGCACTTTTAGAAGCACGGAGCCAAATCGTTGAAGTGGCAGAAAGTGCTGGTCAAACTTTGACTATAGGTGATGATGACGATGAAAGGATAGACGATGGGACTAATGCTATCCTTACGGCTACGGATAATGCGCAAACCAGCAAAGTAGCCGAAACCGAAGGGGCCACTGACACTGACGCAAATGTAGCAAGAACCAATGCAACTAACCTAGCACAAAGTCTTCTTAATGCTGATAAAGATCCGGACATGAAGGCTCTTTTAGCAGCACTTGGTCCATCTGAAATTAATTACGATGACTGGAAAAAACAATCTAAAGAACTTCTTGGTATAGAAGAAGGCGAAGCAGATGTTCCTGACTGGGCAGCACCCATGTTCCTATTCGGGCTGAACCTGATGAAAGGTCCAGTAAGCGGTAAGGTTCAGGGGCAGACGGGTCTTGGCGGATTGCTGAGTGATATTGGTGCGGCAGGAGAAAAAGGCTTCGCGTTCTTTGCTACCGAGCGAGCGCGGAAACGTAAAGAAAAAGCTCAGGTCGCTACTGTTGCTATGCAATTACAGAGCGCTGATACTGCCCGTAAAAAATTAGCTGTTGATGCATATAGAATTGCTTCTGCTTCAAGGCAGAATTTAACAAAAGCTGTTGGTAGTGCGTATAATGACTCGATCAACAGAGTACTTAAACTTGTCCCTGATGGTCAAGAAGAAAAACGAGTTTTGGGCATAGCCGCTTATGGGCAACAATACCGTGAATTAAAGAGAGCGGGAGTAACAGATAGACAACTTCTCAACCCCGCTACGCAGCAGTTATTAGAGTCTCATGCCGCAAATGAAATGGGCATTACTAAGACTCCTGTAAAATTAGACAGCATGAAATTTGGTGGCATTGATCTAAACTTCTCTCGCTCAGATTTAGAGTCGGCTCGTACTGGATTTAATAAGGCTAACCCGCAGAATCAAATTGGAACTATGACTGAGTTCCTTTCAAAGATTATTGCAAAAGACCCACTCGTACAAAACTATCAGTCACTTGTAATAGGGCAACGTGCTGATAATGTCACAAGTGGCACATTAAATTCTGTGAACGATGACGGAGAAAAAATAACCGAGGTTATTCTTACAAATGAAGCGGCTAGAGAACAGTGGTTCGCAGATAATGCTGCTCCTCCTGCGAATGCCTCACAAGCTGAAAAAGAGGCTTATGCAGAAAAAGTGAGGGCTGCGACTCCGACTTGGCAGTTCACCACTGAAACACGACTCACTGATCAGCCCAACTATACTGAGCGCTCTTTTGTAAATGAAGATGGCACAGAAACTAAGTTCTATATTAACGAAGCTGCGTATGGCGCACGCCGGAGATCTCAACCTAACTTGACTCTACAAGATGTGCTCCTCAACCCTGATAAATATCCTAAAATTATGGGTGGTAAAGTTAAGGACTTCTCTAAACTACAGCCAAATCTAGAAAATATTCTTGTTTATGACGGGGGCTTGAAACGAACTTTTGTTATTGACAAAAATGCTGCTGGACGAGCACTCGCTGAAGGCAAAATTGAACCAGGAGAAGGTCGAGATAAACTTGTAGAGCTGGGCCTCGGGCGGTTTATAGGAGAAGGTGTGCCTGTAAAACCAAACGAAAAAATTCAAATCATGAAAGTGGTGAACGGCATGCCTACTGTCACTACGATAGAAGCGAAGGATGCAGGGCAAGCTCTAGAGGCGTTTACAAGTAAGGCAGACGCTAAAGATTGGGGCACACGGCAAACTTCTTTGGTCACACTGAACACTACTGCTTTTGAAATTGATAAACTTCTTAAAGAAAGAGGAATAGGTGTTACTTCAAGCCTGACAGATATTGCGGGTAGCGCACTTACGCTTTCAAAAATCGGAGGTAGCGTATTCAATACTGCGACGGCTAGAGATTCTAGGGCGGCGATGAACGCCGCACCGAATACTACAGGTGAAACGCGAGATCTCTTACAACAAGCATTTAGTGATGATATTTGGAAAAATGTAGTCGAAAATAAAGAACAGCGCGGTGCTGTTAAATCAATGTTTATTAACCTTGCCTTTTCGTTAGCGAGCTCGAGAGAAGGCGGGAAACTTACTGATAATGACGTTAAGAATGCTCTTGAAACTCTTGGTTGGGATGGTTCAGCGTGGACATTGACTCCAGGACAGGTTACAGCGCGATTAAAAGTTGCCACTCGAACAGCAAATGATCAATACATCAATGACTCTTTGAACAGGATAAATGACCCTGCAGAAAAAGAGGCATATCTAAAAACCCAAGATAGAGACGAACCTGATTTTGTTGAAAAGTTACTACAAGAAAGAGCGCGAGCTATTAAAGGTGCAATGCATGATCGTTACACAGCGGATAACACTGCACCTCTTCGATTTGATAGGGCATTCCCAGAAGAAACGGATAATGATGCCGAAGCTGCTGGTAGGCGACGTTTATTGCCGGTAGATCAAAGTTTTGAATTAGGAATTCCAGCTAATAATCGTGGCGTATTTTCTTCTCAAGTAGACACTCGTCGAATGCCTAACACTCTCAGAACTATTCATAAAGAAGTGCTTTTTCCAGGAGGCGCGTATAGTCCTGTTTCAAGTGTGGCAGATTTATCAACTAGAATAAGATCGCCTGAAACAGCGACCCGCCTCAAGGCTCTTGGTTTGACAGAACAAGCGGTGACAGACTTGGTCAATGAATATTTGAAGTATTATAGCAATAATCCTGACCTGCTTGTGGCACCCCAGTAAGGAAGTAACATGGCAGATATATTCGCACCAGTTACTAAAGAAGAGCTGTTTCCTGGAGGCAGCTCTCCCGCAGCATCGTTGGTACCACCTGCTGCTGTAGAAGAAACCGAGCCTGGAACAGATATTAACGCTGAACTTCAGCAATTATTAGAAAGAGGTGAAGACCCTCGGAGCATTTTTTCACAAGAGCAAGGACTGCTCGGAAAGTCTGATGTATTTAGTTATGAAACTGAAAAATCATTTTCTCCGAAAGTTCGTGAATTCGTTCGGCAATACTATGGTCCAGCAGAAATTCAATACGATCCTGAAGCAGGAGCTGTTTCTAATTTTTTCACTCGGATATTTGGCTCTGCTCCAACTGAAGAAGAAAAACAGCAAATAGCAAGGGCGCAAGCTCTCCGCGATCGAGGCTCTATTTCAGCAGACGCAAAATACAAACGCGCAATAGAAGAGCTTTACCAGGGCACACCTTCTGCAGCTGATGTGCGTGGAGATCTTCCCGAAGGTTTTGATGACCCTGATTCAGAAAACTACGTTCCTCCTTACTTACGAAAATTTTCTAAAGTAGGGAGATTGATTGAGCTTCCTAAGTTTGAAGCAAAAGTTCTTCTCCGTGACTACGGCATAGTTCAGGGTACAGACGAAGATCAAAAAACAATAGAAAAAGCAAGGACGGCTTCAACTTGGGTAAATCAATTAGAAAGCATTACTCCTGGATTAGCCGAGCACACTCTTGGTCCAATACTGGCTGAATCTTTCAACAAACGATATGGTGAAGGAACTACTACAACAGATGACTTAAACCTTCGACAAATAACTTTTGAAGGAAGCCCAAAGCTCGTTTATACCCACCCCGAAACAAACGAAACTACTATGTTTGATCCAGTAAAACTGGAACTTGCAGATTTTATGGAAATTGCTCCAGAGCTTATGGTTATCGGTGGCGATATTTTGGGAATGGTCGGTGGCACTGTTGCGGGGGGAGTAGTTGGCCCCAAAACTGCTATTGGTGGGAGTGTGGTTGGCGGTGCACTCGGGGCTTATTATGGACGTATGCTTTCACTAAACAAAGCTCTGCGAGATAATGGTTTTAAAATAGATGAGCGTTTTGGAGGTTTCGTTAAACAAGGCTACAATGATGACAATGGTAATCCGCTCGTAATTCAAGAGCAAGATTTGCATCTAAAGGCAATGCCTGATGCACTATTTTCTGTAGCGGGAAATCTTGGGGCACGTGCAATCTTTAAGCTAGGGCGACTAGCTCTATATGGTACTACTGGCGCTGATGCTATGAAGGGTGGGCTGACGGTAGAGCAGTTTGAACGAGCAGTGGAAAGTTTCAGGAAAACTAATCTTGGTGAAATTTCTGCTCGCCCTTGGTCATCAAAAGCCCCTACAAGTGTCGTTCTTCAAAAAACAGGTGAAGATTTGATCGAGCGCTCACGTGTTGGCGGTCTAAGTCCGGAAGACGCTTCAAATATGTTTATAGAAGGTCAGGCGTTTCTAAGGCAAGCTGAAGTTTTACGCACCGCAGAGCAAGGCACAGCCGCTGAATCAGCCCGAGTAGGATTGCGCGAAGAAGTTGTTAGACAAGGTGAGGGGGAAGCAGCAGTTGACGCGCCTCTAGTTGCTGGCGCACGGTCTGAAGACGTAGCCGCCGCCGTAGAAAAAGGAATGCCTGTAAGAGCGCAAACAGAAGTCAACCAACAAGTAGACGAGTTGATCGAGGCAAACCGTAATTCAATAGATGAATTGGAAAATATTACAGCTCCCGGAACTGTTGGTGCTGCGGCTGAATTAGGTGAAAGTTTTGTAACCAAAGGCAACGCAATAATGGGCGCTCCTGATGGATTCACTGGAATCTATGGAGTATTTAATCAAATTCAGCGAGCGTTAGCTAGGCAAGGTCAGGCTGGAGTCCCCACTAAACCGTTTGAAATTGGGTCTTTGTTAAAAGACGTAGACAAAATACAAAAAGGGTCGGCTGCTATTGGTGGTGCATTTCCTGAAGGATTTTTATCTCAATGGAATGCTACGGTGCGTCGCGTACAAACAAAAGCAGGAGAAAAATCTGGGCAAATTAATTTAAACTATGGACAAATGAAAGACTTGATTTTGTCCATTCGTTCAGAACTTGGCGGCAATTTATCCCAACCGCAAAGAAAAGCGTATAGTGACTTGCTGGGAAAAATGGAAGCTAAACAGCTCGAAGGTCTAAAAATAATTGACGAAGCAAATGCTGCTCGCGGTGTTAATACAAGTTACGCAGCTCAACAACTAGCGGCTGATAGCCAGTTAAAACAATTGGCTTCGATTTGGCAGCGGGGCATGACCCAAGGACTAGAGGAAGGAACTTACGGAAGAATTGCCAATAAGTTATTTGCTCCAAATGCTGACCCAAATATGGTGGGCAACATTATGGCTACTATGCGTCCGGGGAAAAACCAGCTGGAGCTAATGCGCAACACTCTTCTTTATCGTTACAAGCAAGCGATGCAGGGAGCCGCAAGAGGCGAAGTAAGCGAAGGGGTAGACCTTGCTGGGCGAAGGATTCGTATTGGTGTAGACGCAGATGACCTTACTGTTGTGAGGGCGGATCAAGCTGCGCATAGTAAATTTATGAGCGAAAATGAAACATGGATCAACACTTTATTCAAGAAAGGTGAATTTGACAGGCTCGGCGAAGAAATGACTAGTGTCGCAAGACAGCAAGCTGATCTAAGAGGCATAGAAAAACTTCAGGAAAGCCTTCGTGTATCGTTGGGGGGTAATGTTACTTTAACCGATGATTTAGGAAAAGCCATTGTAAATGAACCAAACAAATTAATGGACGAAATTTATAAGTTGGGCGTTGCAGAAAGAGTTCCTGCGTTCATGGATATGTACAAGGCTCTTAAGTTTTTACCAAAGGAAGAGCGCTATTTAGCAAGAGAGCAGATTCGTGGGCTTCTTTTCAGGAAATTGTTAAACCCTGAAGATACGATGGCAGCGACAAGAGACGACGCATTTGACGCTTTGAATGCCAGCACACTCGCTTCAAGAGAACTAAAAGACAATTCAAGAATTTATGATATGGCTTTCGGTAAAAAACATCGCGAGGCTTTAGAAACTATTTTTAGAGATATTGGAACTCTGTCAAGAACTGAACAGTCTAGTGCTTTACAAGTTCTGCAAAAAGATAAAACACAACTCCCCCTCGCAGCATTGAAGGTTTATGTAGGTGTGTTAAACCGTCGGGCAAGAGCCTTGACCCAAGGGCAAAAGTTTCTTGGTGATAAACTATTCGTAAAATGGCAAGAAGCCCTTCAAGATCCTGACAAAGCACTCGCTCTTGTAAAAGGTCGAAACATCAGCAAAACATCAAAACTACTGACAGGATTGTTGGGACAAATTCTTGGTATCGAAATTGGCGAAGCAATTGATGCTGTTCAAACATTTGGGATAGATTTTCAACCCGAGTTTACAGGAATACCTGAGTCGAGTTTAGTAGAAGAGGGGCTTCGTTGATGCTCGAATATTTCACAGAAAAAGAACTCCAATGCCCTTCGGGGGAAGTTGTAAAACTCGCAGAAGGTTTTGGTGAAAAGCTCGATCAGTTGCGCGATATGCTCGACCGACCAATGAGCCTAACGAGTGCGTGTCGGACGACCGCCCATATTAACTGGTTATTGAAACGTGGCTATCCGGCTTCAAAAAATAGTTTTCATTTAATTGACAACCCTAAACATGGCACGGATACCTGTGCCGTTGATGTTGGTATACCGGACAGCCAATATCGAATGGAACTTATAAAACTTGCATTAGAAGAGGGGTGGACAGTTGGTGTAGCAAAATCTTTTGTCCACATTGACAGACGGTCCGACTACACTGATCTACCACAGATTGTTTATGTGTATTGATGCCCTGCGAAAGGTACTTTTTGTATGCATTCTTTGCTTCGTGTCTACACAGGCATTCGCAGAAAATACAAACACAACTGTTTCTTCAACAGTAGTCACTGACAAAACACCGCCGACCGCTTCGGCTCCTTCTATCAACGTAAATAATAACGATGTTTGTAAAAGCGCATCGTCAGTAGCAATCCAAACGCAGATATTTGGATTTGCCTCTGGTGTGACAATCACTGATGAAAACTGCGAGCGAATAAAACTTGCACGTAGCCTTTATTTTATGGGCATGAAGGTTGCTGCGGTTTCTGTTCTTTGCCAAGACGGTCGTGTTTTCGACGGTATGTGGATGGCTGGTACACCTTGTCCATACAAAGGTAAAATTGGCGAAGAAGCGAGACAGGCTTGGCTGGAAGATATTGACCTTATACCAGAGGATTCTTCAGTGATTGAGGAAAAAGTAAAGAAAGAAGAGGAGCTACCTCCGGACGAGGAGTGGGGAGAGTGACAACAAAAACTTCTTTTGGCTCAATGTTGTCGGCATTGCTGCTGGTTTGTTTTTCGGCATACCCCTGTTTTTCTGAAGAAATTGTTGTTGGGCAAGAGACCACAGACAACCTCCTTCCCGGGATGAGCGAGTTCACCCAATCTGGAGGGACAAGTGTTGGCACAGGTAGTGGTTGCCCTTCTGGCGAGTTCTGCACCGCAGGAACCAACCAACAAGGTGGAACATTTAGCACAACATTTGATCTTGAAGACAGCATGACGATTGATGACATAAATCGTGGTTTCAAGCTGGATTATTCTGTTGATGTAAAATCACACCCTAGCAATTCAACACTAGCATCCTGCACAAGTGGAGTTCTGCAGAGGGGAGATTGCAAGGACATTTTCAATGTCACCCTTTCTTTGTTCAGTGCAGGAAATGTTCTCGAGCACACATTCCAAGATGAGATAGAGCTGGATTACACTGGAACAAGAAACTTTGCATTTGAGCAGAATATACCACAAAATGAATTCACAGAATTGAAAGGGGGTTTCGAGCTGTTTGGCATCGATGCGGGCTTTCCGAGTGGGTTCTTCGGACCACACTTTTCGAATCCAAATCTCACTGCCACTTTCGACATTGTTTCATTCATTGAAACCGAAATTATTGATATCCTCACCAATACCGAAATTATTACCGACAACCCAATAGTAAATGTTGAGGTAGATCTCGCACCACCGCCGCCAGAGCCAGAAGTTGAAGTTGCTGAAATTGAGATAGAAGCTGAATTTGAACAACAGCTCCAAACTATGACTGCCCCAGTTGAGATTGCCCCACCACCTGTTGAATTTACACAAGTCGATACTGCCGAGGCACCTGTTAGCGAGCAAGTCGAAGCTGAGATAGAGGCTGAACTTCAGCAAGAGACAGAGGCACCTGCTCCGGAGCCAGAACAAGCGGAGCCAGAACAAGCGGAGCCGGAGCAAGAAAAACAAGAAAAGCCAAAAGTTGTTGCTAAAAAAGCAGTTAAAGAAAAAATAGCTAAACAAATTATTAAAAGGATGGGATCATCGGGTCGTTATGATTCGAATAACCAAATAAGAACTCTTGTTGTGATGCAAGTTCTTGGAGAATCAAAATCTTTCTTTAAGTCTCCTGTATCCCTTCAAGACAAGGAAGGATTTTTTGACAATGCAAGAGTTCCTGATTCTGTTATTTCTAATAATAATTTTGCTCAGTATGTGCTTTTCGGGGGTTCTTCTGCGCAGCACAATAATCTAATAAATCTTCAATGGAGAAAATAGATGGCTGAAGTTGAAGTTGCGGGTATCAAATTTAAAGGTGGTAAGATTGCAATAATCCTAACAGCTGTCTCAACATTTGGTGGTGCTATGTGGGGAGGGTTTGAGTTTTACAAAGATTACATGGATATGCGCGATAAAATTGAAGGCTACTCTGCGCCAGACCTTTCTGGGTTTGACAAAAGGCTGGCTGTTTTGAAATCAGATATGGGCGCTCTTAACAAGACTGTTGATTCAAAAATAAATGTTATAGAAGGCAAGATAACAGTTTTTGAAAAACTAGAAGAAACAATCCAGCAGTCAGCTGAATCTGCGCGAGACGAAACCCGAACAATCAAACGAGATCTAAAAGGTGAAATCTTACGGACAGAGCGCCTTGTTGAATCTACTGAAAGACGGGTCAAAGGAATACAAGATCAAGTCCGGAGTATGATCGATAAAGAAAATGAGCGCAACAATACATTGCGAGATCGTTTGAGTACTAGAATGGACAGCTTAGACGATTCTATGACAAATGGAATGAAGGCGCTTAAAAAAGATGTTGATGATCAAATCCGCAAGGCCTTAGACAATCCTTTGTCTAAACTAAAGTAACCATTCACGGTAATCTTCGCCGAGCACTTGCGTAGCTAAGTTAATTTTATTACGAAGCGATTTGAGTATTTTATCGTCTATAGTTTTAGGGGCGATCAGGTCTATGTAAGTGACTTTATTTGTTTGACCTATGCGGTGAGCGCGGTCTTCTGATTGAAGCCTTGTTTCAAGGTCATAGCCGTTTGAATAATAGATAACTGTGTTAGCCTCCGTAAGTGTGAGGCCGAAGCCCCCCGTCCTTGGCTGACCAACAAAATATCTAAGGGTTGACTCAGGATCCTGAAATCGGTCTACAATGATCGGGCGGTCTTCTGCGCTAGTTTCCCCGTAATAATGAGCAACAGACTCTGTACCGTAGACCTTGGCTATCTCAGCAGTGATGGCTCTTATATCATGCTGGTAGTTCGCCCAAATAATGCATTTGCCCTCTATTTCTTCAAGAGCAGCCATCAGTTCTTTAAGACGATTGCTCGGTATCTCAACTATTTCTTTCGCGTCGGTTGTTGTGAACCCGCATAAAACTTGTTGTAGTCTTAGAATTTGAGTAATCACTGAGTTTGTTGTGACGAACTCCGCCCCATCTAGCTGAGCAATAGCATAGTCTTTTAGCTCCTTATAGATTCTTTTTTGTTCAGGGGTGAGTTCGACTTCCCGTGTTGTATACACCTTATCGGGTAGGTCGATACAGTCTTTCTTCAAAACACGAAAAGCAAACGGATTCATTAGGTCTTTTAATTCATCTAAATTACGGTAACCCACTATCTGTTGAAAACTGTGAGTTGCAACTGATCTTTTCTGAAGAATAGCAAAATGATTCTTATAAGTGTAGTATGAGGAAAACCCTAAAAGATCTTCACTTAGGAAAGCACACTGGCTGTATAAATCTAAAGGAGATTTTGTAACCGGAAACCCAGTCAAAATCCTTCGGTGAGAGGACATCGCCGCCAACTTGAGCACAGCTTTTGTTCTTTTAGCAGAGGCATTTTTGATAGTTGTGCTTTCGTCTATGGCAAAAAGAGCATTGTGTGCTAATAAAAACTTTTCAGCAAACCCAACACCCTTCTTTGTACTGAACGCTTCCACATTCATTATAAAAATCACAAGATCATTAGTCACCTCAAATAAACTGATGAGATCTTCTTTTTCTTGTTTATTTGGGTTAGGTGTCCAGCAAACAATACTGGGCTGGATATGATCAGGGAGGTGTTTAGGAATTTCAAGTTGCGCCCAGTTTTTATAGACACCTTTTGGTGCTACTATCAACGCCGCGTTTATATGACCATAATCATATAGGATTGCCATATTATCAATGAGGACTTTGGATTTTCCTGTCCCCATTTCCATAAAATACGCGAACTCCGTTTTATTCCAACTAGCACCCAAGGCTGCCCGCTGGTGTTCAAAAGGCTCGGTCTTAAATTTATATTTTTTCTGCATAGCTTTCTTATCTTTCTGAGGAACCAGTAGTTTACCCCGCTATATATAGGATATAAAGTAGTTTTTCCTCTTAACTCGCCAGTATTGAGGGCAAGCTGAGTAGATGCCAATAAGAACCAATATATGAATAACCTTTGCCGCTCAGTAGCTTGACAATAAAATTATTGGCATATTGCCTATTGGTATCCGGGAGATAAAAAACTACTAGCTTTCATGAGCCCTATATATAATACTACCTATTATAAAGTAGAAAGGAGAATACGTTGTCAGTTTTCGTAGTTCAAGAAGTTCCGGGGCGCAATATTTTAGGTGCTAGGGCTTATGGCGACCTCAAGGTTTTGCTGCCGCCTAATACGAACATTGTTCTCAGCCCAGCCCCAACCGTTCGCCGCCTCAAAGACGGGTTGAAAGAGTTCACAAGTTCTGATTATCTATTACTTATGGGCGACCCTGCAGTAATAGGTCTGGCTTGTGCGATAGCCTCCGATATTAACGTAGGGAAATATTCTATTCTCAAATGGGATAGAATTGAAAAAGACTATTATCCCGTTGAAATAGATCTACACCCAGCAGCTCATAGGGGGGAAGCATATGACTGAAGTTTCTAAAGAAGAGATACTTAGTTTCTTTGAAGAGACACCTAAAACTTTTGAAAACGACACACTTGGTCGTATCAGTGAGCTTTCAAATCAGGTAATCGATCTTGATAAAGAAATAACTGAGCAAGAAAAAATCCTCAAAAGTATGAAAGAGCAGCGCAAACAGCTCACTGAAGATTTAATTCCTGCGGTTATGACTGAATACGGTGTCGCGGAAGTGACTCTTCGTAATGGCGGCAAAGTTTCAGTGAAGAAGTTTTACAGCTGCACTATCCCTTCCGATAAAACAGAAAAAGCGTTTGAGTGGCTTAGAGAGCACGGTCACGAAGGGCTTATTAAGCACCGCCTTACAGTAGATTTTACCCGAGATAAAGATGACCAAGCCCTACGAGTTAAGAAAGAGCTTGAGGATAAAGGGCTTTATCCAGGTGATAAAGAATGGGTAGAACCTTCCACTCTCCGAGGTTTTGCGCGGGAGCAAATTGAGTCTGGTGAAACAATACCACCAGATGATTGCTTCAATTTATTTATAGGAGAGCGAGCCACTATTAAGTAAGGAGACTTAGCATGGCAAATCAAGTTGCGAAAAAAGAGGACGCTCCTCTTGCCATTTCTAATGACGACCTCCTCGCCTTTGCAGGGCAGGGAGTAGAGGACCTAGGAACGGATGACCTTGCGATTCCGTTTATCAACATCATTCAGAGCAACTCCCCTCAGTTAAACAAACGAGAGGGTAAGCACATTGAAGGCTCTGAGGTTGGCATGTTGTTCAATACCGTAACCAATGAGTTATTCGACGGTGAAAAAGGTGTAGGGGTAATACCCTGTGCCTACCAAAGAACCCTTGTAGAGTGGGTGCCAAGAGATATGGAGGGTGGTTTTGTAGCCGTTCACGATCCTGAAAGTGGCATACTCTCAAGAACAACTAAAAATGAGAGGGGGCAGGATATCCTTGAAAACGGCAACTATTTAGCCAATACTGCTTCTCACTATATTATCTTGTTGAGTCCGACCTACGGCCCAACGCAAGCAGTTTTGTCAATGACTTCTACGCAACTGAAAAAGTCGCGTAAATGGAACACGCAAATGGTTTCTCAGACTATCACGTTGCCTGACGGTTCCATAAAACCAAAACCTTCGTTTGCTTCTGCGTACACGTTGCTGACTGTTCCTGAGTCAAATAAACACGGCAGTTGGTTTGGTTACGAAGTTTCTGATAGACGAGACGCTAATACAGAGGAGTTCCAAATAGGGGCCAGCTTCTATAAAGCTGTGATGGCGGGGACTGTGAAAGCCAGTGCGCCAGAGCAAGAAGGTTCCTCTGATAACGTACCATTTTAAGTGAGTAATACAAGTGAGCGAATTAGAAAGGTTTGTAGAAAGATTCTCTGGGCTAAATAGAGCCTACGGAACGACCGAGGTTGTTGGTCTCCGCGAAGACGGAAAGAAAAAAGTAGATTCTTTTGTCCAACACGGGGAGCCAACAACTGAGTTATGGCAAAAGCACCTAAATGGTGAAGAGCCTTCTTTAGGCATCATCCCTATCACTGACGACAACACTTGTCGGTGGGGGTGCATTGACATAGATGATTTTTCGCTTGACTTGAAAAACGTGAACGCTCGAATACATGAGCGTGAGTTCCCCCTGATTTTGTGTAGAAGCAAGTCAGGGGGCGCTCACCTTTTTCTTTTCACGGAAGAGTATGTGCCAGCAAGTTTAATGCGGCTGAAGTTATCAGAAATGTCGGCGTCTCTTGGGTTTGCCTCAAGTGAAATATTCCCGAAGCAGTCAGAAATTTTGTCAGAGCGGGGGGATACAGGCAACTTTTTAAACATGCCTTACTTTGGCGGAGACGACACTACTCGTTATTCGCTGGATAAAAACGGCGACGTAAACACACTAACGCAATTTTTAGACTACGCCGATGAGGTGCAGGTTCCTCCTGAAACTCTTGAAAAATTCAAAGTTATTAAAAACGAAAAACAGGTGCTCAAAGATGGTCCACCGTGTTTACAATTTTTAGTGACACAGGGGTTTCCTCAAGGCACACGAAACAACGGTCTGTTTAGTTTAGGTATTTATGCAAAACTTTCAGACCCTGATAATTGGGAAGATAAACTAGAAGAGTACAATCGAGAGTACCTGTCTCCTCCTCTTGGCTCTTCAGAAGTTTTGACTATTTTAAAACAGCTCAAAACTAAAGAGTACAACTACAAATGCAATGACCAACCGATTTGTGCTCATTGTAACTCAGGAGTTTGTAAAACTCGAAAGTTTGGTATTTCTCCCGCGACAGCGATGCCCACTTTTGGTTCGTTGACTAAACAAAACTCAAGCCCTCCTGTTTGGTTCCTTGATGTGGAGGGTAATCGTTTAGAAATGATTACTGAAGACCTTCAGAACCAGACGAGGTTTCAACGAGTTTGTATGGAAACTATAGATAAAATGCCGCCCAAGATGAGCGAGCGAGCGTGGCAAGGGGTCATGCAAAATTTACTTGACAACGTTACTATCATAGAAGTGCCCAGAGACGCTTCTATAGAAGGTCAGTTCCAAGATCTATTAGAAGCGTTTTGCACTGATCGAGCGCAAGCACAGACTAAAGAAGAGATACTACTCGGCAAGCCGTACACAGAAGATAACAAAACTTTCTTTCGGTTGTCTGACCTCGAGGCTTATCTTCAACGTCATAATTTTCGTCACTTTACTCGACCTAAAATTACTGCTCGGTTGCGCGACTTAGGCGCAGTTCATTCAGGGCAAAATATCAAAAACAGATTTGTAAATTTATGGGGAATACCAACGTTTGATTCACAAACGGACCCGTTTGATTTACCCGATTTTTCCCAGGAGGATCCAATTTGAATATAATTATTGGACCTCCAGGAACAGGTAAAACTACACGGCTGCTGTCACTTGTAGAAAATGAATTAACTTCGGGGGTAGATTCAAAACAAATTGGTTATTTTGCGTTCACTAACCGTGCTGCCGATGAAGCAAAGGAGAGGGCGTATGATCTATTTAACTATGATTCTGATGATCTGCCTTATTTTAGGACTCTTCATAGTCTGGCCTTTCAGCGATTAGGTTTGAGTCGATCACAAGTATTTAATGAAGACCAACGAAAAGATTTTGGTACATTGATGGGGTTGGAAGTAACAGGCAAGGCTTCTTTTGAGGAAGGCTCGTTTGCGTTTTCAAAGAAGGGCGATCAAATCCTTGGTATTATAGAGGTTGCTCGTGTTCGGGGGGTTCCTGTCCGTCAACAATGGCAACAGGTGAATTCGGATATAAGCTGGTTTGAAGTTGAGCGAGCTGAAAGAGGGTTAGCTGAGTTTAAAAAAGCTAGGAATCTATATGATTTCACAGACATGCTCTCTCTTTTTCTTTCCGAAGAAGTTGCGCCAAAATTAGAAACAATTTTTATTGATGAAGCGCAAGACTTGAGCTTCCTTCAATGGCAAATGGTTTTTGCTCTTGAAAAACTATGTAAAAATTTATACATTGCAGGAGATGATGACCAAGCTATTTTTAGGTGGGCGGGGGCAGAAGTGAATAACTTTCTTTCGCTTTCGGGCGAGATAGAAGTATTAGAACAATCGTACCGAGTTCCGCAGCACGCGCATTATCTTGCGGGGAGCCTCATTCGTCGGGTATCAAAAAGAAGAGGAAAAAGCTGGAGTCCACGCCCAGATCCCGGAACTTTATCTTGGCACTCAGATATTGAGCATATAGACATGAGCGAGGGAGAATGGTTAATTCTTGCTCGTAACAATTATTTATTAAACCAACCGGAACAGCAATGCAGATTAGAAGGGTTTTTCTATTCCCGAGCAAACCGCAAGGGTGTCAGTGAAACATTGTTGGATGCCATCCTTAACTGGGAAAAGCTCAGAAAAGGGGAGACTGTTTCGGCTGGTCAAGTAAAACAAATCTATAAATACATGACAGCTAACCAAGGTGTGGCAAAAGAGCATAAATCTATGAAGAGTGTTTTTGAAGAGAAAACATTGTTCATGAAAGACTTGTTAGCTTCTCACGGGCTGTTGACAACAGCTATTTGGCATGAAGCGTTTGATCGTGTTTCAGATAAAGAAAAACAATATCTTATAGCTTGCCTTCGCCGTGGGGAAAAACTCACAAGTTCCCCTCGCATACGAATATCCACAATACACGCCTCTAAAGGAGGAGAGGCGGACAACGTGGTAATCATCACAGACATTGGTCAGAAGAGTTGGTTAGAAATGCAAAAAGAGCCGGATGATGAGATACGTGTGTTTTATGTTGCGCTCACTAGGGTAAAGAAGAACCTTCACATCGTTCAACCAAAAACTACACGGTCATTTCTCTTTTAGATAAGTTTCCGCTTTACCCATTGTATCGGAAGAGCTAAAATGAATTACTTGTTAAATCACACCCCAGTAGAAGGAGACTACAGTGTCTGAAAAGCAGACAAGAAAGACGCGACTCTATGATCGAGCGCAAAAAATTAGCTTGCTCAACCCAGAAAACCCACGTAGGACGGGCAGTAATCGACACTCTATTTTTGCAGTGATCACTGATGGCATGACGGTTGACGAATTCCTTGCCGCTGTTTCCGAGTTTAAAGGTGGCACCAAAGATCTTCAAATCCTTGAAGAGTCTGGGCATGTTCAAGTTGAACCAATGGCGGCGGCTCCAGAGGGGATGGCGATGGCCTCCTAACAGTTTACTATTGAGTACCCACCCCCCTAAAGGGGGGTGGGCTGATTTTAGAAAGGCATAATAATGCAAGAAGAAAGCGTAGAAAGATTTTTTTATTGGGTTCATGAACGAACTCGTATTCAAGAGCGTAAAGACCGAGGCGACCCATGGCCTTGGACTGAAGACTCCATTCTACAAGAATACAAATTTACAAACGCCTACCGTGAGCGTGACAAAACCACTGTTTGGTTCCGTAAAAATATCCGTGATCCCCTAAAGTTTAAACCAGAAGTCTATATGGCTACGGTGATTTTTCGCTGGTTCAATCTTATTGAAACTGGTCAAACACTATTAAAGCACAATCTTCATATTGATTGGGATCCAGAAAAAGCGTATGATGTGATCCTGCCTCAGGATAAGTGGATCACGGGCGCATATATGATAAAAAGCCCTACCAGTAAAAATAAGGTTCGTGGCATTTGTGAAACTATTACAAATGTTTGGAATGACCGTGAAAGGTTCCTTGATAAATGCCCTTGGGACTCACTTCAAAAAATGAATACTTGGCTTGAGGGGTATCCGTTCCTTGGACCATTTTTAGCGTATGAACTAGTTACTGATTTTCGTCACACGTTCGTGGGGTTTCGAGCTTTTGACATTCTCACTTGGGCTAACGCAGGTCCAGGAGCAATGCGTGGGCTAAACCGTATTCACGGCAGGGAACTGACCTACACTTCTAAAAGACACGACTGGTGCGAAGAAATGCGAGAACTTCTTACGCTGGCTGTAATACAACACTCACTTGATTTTGAGTTGAGGGAAATTGAGCACAGTTTGTGTGAGTTTGATAAATACGAAAGGGTTAGGCTAAAACAGGGTGCGCCTCGCTCAAAATATCAATATAAGGGGAGCAACCAATGAGTAAAACTGGGCAAGAAAATCCTTTTGGTTTTGACCCAGAAGCAGATGTAGTTCGGGATGAACGAACACAATGGCTTGATCCAATAGTAGTCATAAGTGGCGGTTTTGACCCTGTCCATAAAGGCCATACGTCTTTGTTTGTCAACGCAGCGACTCATGGGAAAATTCATGTTCTTTTAAATAGCGACGAGTGGTTGGCGCGGAAAAAAGGTGCAGCGTTCCTTCCTTTTGAAACAAGGAAAGATATACTGGAAAACATTTCTAGCATTTCTGAAGTTCACGAAGTTGACGACCGTGATGAGTCGGTGATGCAAGGATTAGCGGCTCTGCGAAAGCGATACAAAAATACAAAAATATACTTTGCTAATGGCGGAGATCGTAAATTGTGCAACACACCAGAAATGCAAATATGTGAGCATTTAGGAATAGACATGCTTTGGAACGTAGGCGGCGATAAAATAGACTCCTCCAGTGATCTACTTAATAAATACCAGCACCGTCGCAACGGCGGGCACACCACTAGTCGTAAATGGGGCACTTATGACATTTTAGAGCAAAAGGAAAAGTGTTTAGTCAAGCTCCTGACTATCCTGCCCCGTCAAAGCATAAGTTACCAAAGGCATTATGAGCGCTCTGAGCAATGGCTAGTTCTAGCGGGTAGGGGACTGTTTGTCCTTGATGAAAAGAAGTTTGAAATAGCGGCAAAAGACTCAATCCTAGTTCCGCCTATGTCGTGGCACTGGGTTAAAAACATAAGCCAAAACCAGCCGCTATGTATTTTAGAAACTTGGTTTGGCGACATCCTAAAAGAAAGCGATATAGAAAGAGAGGACTTCGATGAAACTGCTGTATCTTAGTAGGTCACGGTATGGGGGTTGGGTGACTTTTACCACGCACCTCTATCATGGACTAGTTGGTAAACAACCATTAGGTAATCATGAGATGTCTCATTCGAAAGACCACGAGGTTATTCGTATGACGACTCGCTCCGAAAAAACATACAGGAATATGGGCAACCATGTGCCGTATAGAAACGTGAGTGAAAAAGACATTCTTGAGTTAGAGGGTCCAATTTTAATCACAGCTCTTGATAAACATCATAGAGAGGTGGCTATGAAATTACTGGAGCGAGGAGCGTCGATCGTTATTCATGACCCCACTGAACTACGCAACCCAGAGTTTCGAGAGTTCATCACTCCGAGCCAAGTAATTGTCATTCGTCGATCAATGCTTGAGCA
>Ga0098059_1000484_pt1 | contig 24395 bp, 37 predicted proteins | sample 20_taG_FD_92580 | JGI IMG/M metagenome (GOLD analysis project Ga0098059, IMG submission 92580) | Marine viral communities from the Subarctic Pacific Ocean - 20_ETSP_OMZ_AT15318 metaG | ecosystem: Environmental > Aquatic > Marine > Oceanic | place: Subarctic Pacific Ocean | collected 2015-01-19
TACTTAAAACGCATCAAGGAGATGTTGAAATGAGTACTGCTTTTACAGATTGGGTTATGCAAGTGCAAGAGGAAACTCAAGCATTAGACATCTATGACGTGCTGGATGATTACGAATACCCAGATGAACATGGCGTAGAAGATGAAGATTATGAAGAGTGGATCGAGGAACAGTGTTCTTCCATCTACTCAGAATCAAGTCCATTTTAAATTACTTAAGTCATACGTAGGAGATACCACAATGACTATCAAGATTGAAGAATTCGATCTAATGGCACGTTTGAATCAAGTAGCTGAAGAGTTTCAAGCTCTTTTAACTACTAAAGATGAACGTATTTCTGAACTTGAAGAGATGTACAAACAATCTCAAATTCAGAATAGTCATGATGATGCACAACAATCTGTAATTGACGGATTAAATGCACGTCTTGAGAAAGCTAAAGAGTTCTTTAAAGCTCAACAAGCTGAAATCAAACAGCTTAAAGAAGAGAATGAGCAATTGCAAGCTCAATTAGAGGTTAAATTACCCTTCTAGAGTCGAAACTAGGATTCGTCCTAGTCGTACAGATTTAATCTACTGTACCTGATGAGACAGATTAAGGAGTTACCCATGTCTATCGCTAAACAAGTTGAAGCTCTTGAAAATTATCTGGCAGAGTCTGCTGATATTATCATGGAGCAGAATGCTACTATTGAGAAGCTTGAAATGCGTCTTGAGTCTGCAAAGACTACATATCGTGAACAAGCTCGTGAGATTGCAAGACTGATGGAAATCATTGAGTCTATGCAAACTCCAAAGCAGAATAAACCTGAAGGAGTGTTCCTTCAAGATTACTTAGATTCGATTGGCTACGGCCATTACTATACACGAATCACTAAGGGTATTATCTGCAAACATGCCAAAATCGTAGGTAAAAAGAAGCGTTCAGCTAAGGCTGAGCACAAATCTTTTGTATATGATAGAGAAAGCCTTGCACAAGCTTTCTTTGCACTGTTAGATGCAGACATGTTATCTTGTGTAGTAATTAAGTAGAGTTATACTCAGTATCATTCCAAGAGTGGTACTGCTGGATAATTCCTCTCACTCATCCAACAAGATGTAAAACTGTACTGAGCTAAAGAATTATTTACGCAGAAATGCGCCCATCCATCATACTACGCTCAATAGAGTCCTAAGCGTGCTATGTGAAGATGTAAAACAAAACCTCCCCTCATATTAATAGTATGGGATAGAGTACCTTAAATCCTATATGCTCTGAGAGCTAATTTAAAGCCATTCTAGACACGTTTTAGATTAGCTTGATGATCGTATAGGTAGACGTAAAGAAACTATTCTAGACAGGTTTCTAAGCGTCTTACACCCTTACGAGGGCGGTTAGTCTCGTAGCGACTCAACAGGACAGGTTGTAAACTTGACGTATTCGATAACTTACTGATTGATATATGAAATCAGAGGTCGTACTGGTGTACACAGCCCTACCAAACAGGGCTAATAATTATGACACAGTATATTTACGAGTGTACTGTGCAATAATTATTGAAAGGGGAAAACATGTATCTGGATTTTAACGTACTAGTAGGCAAAACCTTAGCAAGTATTCAAGTAGAAGATACAGATGATGATTACATCATTTTCAACACTACTGATGGTAGTAAGTATATGATGTACCATGACCAAGAGTGCTGTGAATCTGTAACTATTGAAGATATCTGTGGAAACTTGGACAACCTAATTGGAAGTCCAATCCTGATGGCTGAAGAGCGTACAGAGTACGGTTCTGAAGATCATGATGACAGGTGGTTTGAAAGTTCTACATTCACATTCTATGAAATCGCTACTAACAAAGGCTCTGTAACAATTCGCTGGTTTGGTGAATCTAACGGATACTACTCTGAGTCAGTAGATTTCAAACAAATTATTTAATATTAACCAAGGAGAAACAAAATGGCTGACTACTCTAACCTGAACACAGGTATCGCATTCACTAACGATCGTCGTACCAAAGCAACTCAACCTCAGTTCTCAGGCTCTTTCTGTCTGAACTCTGAAGATCGTACACACAAGCTGTTTGTGTATGGTCGTGTTGATAAAGCTGGTGCTGTGTACATGGATGCACAGTTTGTTGAACAAGATGCACAAGGATCTATCGTTGACGATGGTGAACGTTTTGCATTCCGTCTTGATCCAACTAACCTCACTAATGACAAAGCACCTAAGTTCAAAGGAACTGGTGAATTGCCTAACGGTGATGAAATGTCTGTAGCTGTATGGCTTACTTCCATTAACGGTAAACCAGCCCTGAGCTTCCGTGAAGAAGTACAGCAAGAAGGTTCAGCAGCAGTTAATCGTGATGAGATTGTTGATCTGTTTGGTTCTGCTCCAGTGCAAGCTGAGCAAGCTGTATCAGATTTCGAAGACAATTTCGATGACGTGCCTTTTTAAGTAGTAATACTTAGGGTGTAATACTCAAGCCTATTCTACGGAGTAGGCTTTATGGATTATTCCACAACTTAATTTATTTGGAGTTTATCATGAAATATTGGATTAAGGTGTTATTAACACCAAGCTGTTGGATACGGAACTACCCCTACTCAAAAGAGTATGATGATATCTGCCTAAAACAGCTTGAGAACCCAGTATTTACAAATGTAGGGGAGCACTATGCACAGCTAAATGGAAAGTTAGTGTGGATTAATAACTACCCTTACGCAGCCTTCCACCTTGAAAGAGGTAGGCTAGCATATAAGTTACCTAGCCGTAGAACAGTATTTAAACTTAAAGAAGCTCTGGAAGCCCAGAGACCGATTAAACAACCATTTAAGTGGTAATACTTAGAGTGTAATACTTAGTGTCATCTAAATGGTGGCACTACTGGATTATATTCCATAACTTAACTTATTTGGAGGTCAAGGTGATACGTGGATACATAGAGATGATGGATCTACACGGTATGCTGGGGAACAAAGAATCCTACAGCAAATACCGCAAAGCTATCAGAGACCACTTCAAAATTACTGGGTACTATAGAACTCATACCTTAGACCAGTATATTGAACTAAAGCGTAACAACCTAACTTTTTAATTTGGAGATTTAAACATGAACTCTTTTAACTATGCTTGCGATCAAGACTATGCTGACATGGTAGCTGAGCGTATTGAACTGAAGAGAGAGCGTGAAGCTAAGCGTATGGAACGTCGTAACAAGCGTAAGGATGTACGTAACACTAAACGGGAGTGGGAAGTATGAAAGAACTAAACTGGGTTGAAGCTGCCCAAGCTATTGAAGATGGTAAGGATGTAGAAATCTACAACTCTGTTGAGAATAGATGGCACCTTGCTATGGTTACTGTACATAAGAGTAGAACATACCGTATCCAACCTCGTGAGTTTGAATATGGTTGGTACAGGTACAATAGTCCTTACGCATCAGAACAATTTAAACTGTACACAGAGGATGGATGGTATGGTTTATCCCTAAAGGATAATAGCCGACCTATAGAAGTTGATGAATCCAAAGTAGGTGAGAAGATCGAATGAGTGAAGTAGAAACTACATTTGACCGTATTTCCTACGTCTCAGATGTAATTAGTGAGTGGGCAGAAGAACATGACGCTGCCTTCCTCGCTAGAGAGAATGAGATTGTATGGTGGTATTCAATTACAGGAGATCCTGTAGATTATGAATGGCACAGATGCTCTCCAGTTGAACTGGCAAGGCTTATTAAAGTTACTAGGCTTACACATGAGTATATGGGTACTATTACTAGTGATCTTATCATATCTTCTTTTCAGGAATCTGGTAGGGCTTATATACAAGGTGTACGTTCAGCTCGTGACGTACGTGGTGAGTATTTTAACTATCTTGCAAATCAAATTGTAAAGGGAGATACCCATTACACTATAGCCTTTAAAGCTATTAAGTATTTGCAGACACAACGTATTAATATCCTCTGGATGCCTATGAAAACCTTTCTCCATGAATTGTGGGAAGAGGAGGGGTTAGATCAGATCAGTGAGATCATGGCTAACAAATTCATGCGTGATGCCTGTAAGGAGTTAAAAGTAACTGCTTATCAAGGTGCTAAGCGTAAGAAACATGCAGGTAAACAGTATAACTGTATCTACAACAAGCGTTGGGTTCCTAAGTCTGACTTAACAGCTGAGTTATCTGACGAGTTGAAAGATGGAATTAGAGAGTGTATAAAATGAGTGAAAAGAGAATCTTAGACTTAATCAATCGCTATGAAGCTGATCAATTCTTTCAGGAGTTAGAGTATGTTTGATATCCAAGTAACACAGAAAACAGTCTACACTTGCGCTGATAACTCTATGTTTGAAACACGAGAAGAAGCTGAACAACACAATAAAGTATTGGAAACCAAAGAGAAAGAGCGAGTAAAATTGGAACGTTTGAACAATACTATTGAATCTTACATTAATTCTCAGGTAGGGTGGAGTGATCGTAAACGTGCTCAAGCACGAGCCATGCTTACACCTTTCTTTACTTGGTATCAAGGTTGGGATCGTCAATTCATCGCACCTACTGTGCAAGAAGTACAGGACGAGGCAGTTGAAACTGTAATTGATGAGCCTGAACAGGAAGAGTACATTCCATTTTAATTATCAGAAGCCATTTCCATAAGTGGCTTCGAGTAATTTAACCAACAGAAAGAAACTGTTATGAAATTAGTTAAAGTAATAGAAGGTAAGGAAGTTACAGATCAAGAGTTTGAGAAAGAGTTTAAGGGTATACTCATGGGATCTGGTAATTTAGGTACGCCTAGGTTTAATGAGCAGTATAACTGGTTCGTATGGGACACTGGGTATGAGACTAAACGTAACTTTAACATTGAGTACCTAGGTGACAGATGTATCAGAATTACTTTTGAAGATGGTACATCTGTACGAGGCAAATGGACTAGAATTGCCCCTAAGATTAGAATTAAGGATGAAGAAGTTAAACAGTTAGTAAACAGACTTAAGACTATTGAATTAGGGTATGAAATCTGGGTAACTAAAGACTTTATATTTCACTATGAAGAGATGAAACAGAGAGGTATTTGCTCCTCATGTATGTCTTATAAAGCTAACGAATACTCGCTTGCAAAGGTTGATGGTGAGCATGTCCATCCACTAACCCCTTATGAACAGTCTGACGACTTCTGGCTAGGCTTGATTAAACCTTTAGGTGTGGAGTCTGAGTACCCTTGGCTAGCTCGGATGGTAATGATGGAAAACGAGGATACTGAAGAGTGTCCTGAAGGGTTCTCAGGATCAGGTGTAGCATACGGTGAAGAAGCTGCAAACAGAGTGCTTCGTACAGTATTTCCACAAGATCTAGGAGGCGGTCGTATCCCACTTATTGAAGCTGACTGTGGAGCACATATTGCCCCATATAATGACGACTGCGGTGGTTGGGAAATTGATTGTGATTACCTATTTTCAAGCTATTGCGGAGAACAAACTAACCCAGATACAGGCGTAATTGGTGGGCAACTTTGTGAAGATTGTGGTGAGATGCACAATGATGAAGATCTATACTATGTAGATAATCATGGGATGGTTTGCGAACACTGTATTAGTGACTATACATACATTGATTCTTACGGTGAATACACTCACATGGATAATGCATTCTGGTGTGAATCTTGTGATGAGTGGCACTTTGATTGTGATTCTGTAGAGTGTGATGAAACTGGAATCTACGTTTGCGAGAATTGTGTAGTACAAATAGAATCAGTAGACGGTACAATATACAGCTTCATGAATGAAGAAGCAAGGGATGATTTCATTAGTGAAAACATTGAACTATTCACAGAAGATGAGGAAGAAGAATGATTGACCCTTTACTGGAAACAATCCTAAAGTACAATCGGGCTAATCCAGTACCATTCATTGAGGAAGTGCTTCTGCCCTTCCTTGATGACCTTGGGTTAGATTATGAAATAGACAAGGAGTATAACGTATATGTTAGTAACGGCAACACTGCTGACACTTTTTATATTGCTCATACTGATACCTGTGACAGAGTATCTGACCCTGTATTCAAAGACTTATCCGTGGAAAATGGATTTATTAATCTTAACTCTGCTCATAGTTGCCTTGGTGCTGATGACGGTGCAGGCGTGTACATCCTCTTAAAGCTGTTAGAGCACAACATTGAAGGGCGCTATCTGTTCACTACAGGTGAAGAGATAGGTCTGATTGGTATGTCCTATTGGATTGATGACCCATACAATGTAGAACAGCTACAGGGGGTTGAGCGATGTGTTGAGTTTGACAGAAAAGGTGAGAATGAAATCATTATTGAGCAAAGTGGTAAACGTCTTGCTGACGTTGAGTTGTCACTTGAGCTTTCAGATGAATTCGATTCTTATGGTATGGCTTTGTTTCCATCAACTCGTGGAGTATACACTGACAACATTCTTCTGGATGGTATCGTGCCTTTCGTTGTCAATATTTCATGTGGTTATGTGCATCAGCATACTCCGAGAGAAACGTTGAACTACGTGTTCTTGGATAACCTACTATATGCTTGGATGGCTATGGAGAGGTATAGATTGCCTGTATGGGAAGACTATGACTTAAGTTACGGACTAGATTACTAGGAGAATCTTATGTACCAAAAGATGAAAGCAGTATTAGAAGCGATCCGAGTTAAGTACCCAACAGCTATTATTGCTGGGGGTGCTCCTAGAGACTTCTACTACGGCAAAGAGGTTAAAGACATTGATGTCTGGATTGCAAAAGATATGAACTCACTAGAGTTTGAAACTATCGGAACTACAGAGTTCAAGTCAGTAAGTTCTGGGTATCCAGACTCCACCATGAATGTACTGAAAGGTACTATGTTTGGCGTGGATGTAGATATAATCTTTGTAGCCTGTCATGATAACGAGGTGGATATTGTTAATGACTTCGCAGATGACCTATCTAAAGTATGGTTCGATGGTACTATCCATGTATGCCATGAAAGTAGGGAGGCTTATGATCGTAAGTTTAACCTATTCTCTTATGAAGATAAGGCTATAGACAGGAATTCTAGGGCGTTGCGCAGAGAGCGTATGATGAGGATTAAGGATAAGTATCCTGAGATAGCTCATGTACGTAAAGTAGGTGAAAAATTCTTTGGAGACTAATTATCAGTGAGCATTGGAAACAGTGCTCATGAGTAATTAACAAGGGGTGTATATGAAGTCTATAGTAATTGGTTTGAAAACCGCTACCGAGTAATCTAATCTCAAAACAGAGGATATTGAGATGAAATTGTTGAGGACTATTGAAGGTGAAAAGATTACACCTGCAAGATTTACTACTATGCTTAGAGAGTATATTGCTTTACGTACTTATTTGTGTCCATATTCTCCAGATGAAACACAGATAGACATTAAAGGTATGAGTGTAGATGGTAACTTCAAAACTATTTGGAAAGTCACCGTTAAAGAGAATCTTACAATAGTAGCTGAAAATGCTGACGGTAGGAAGATCAGAGGTAAAGCATCTAAACTGCTGAATGCTTTAGGTATGGAGGAGAAGTATATTAAAGAGCTTATCGAAACGGTAAAAAAGCATGAGAGTTCTTATGAAATCTGGATTACTAAAGATTTTGTATACCACTACCAGACTATGAAAGATTTAGGTATTTGTAAATCTTGTATGGCGTACAAAGCAAGTTTCTACGAGCATACCTACTCTACTTTAATGGAAAGACACATCCATCCGCTGGAACCTTATGAGCAGTCTGAAGACTTCTACTTAGCCCTAGCTAAGCCTGTAGGCAGTACTAAGGAATATCCTTACACAGCTCGTACAGTAGTCTTAAGAGTTGGTGACAAGTACTTCAGAGCCACTACCTACGGAGAAGAAGTGGGTAAGGCTATATTAGGCCAAGCCTGGCCACATACTCACTGTAATGTGTGGGAAGGGGCTAGTATCCCTAAGATTGAATCTGATCGCGGTGTTATTGCACCTTATAACGATGTTAACGAGGGTTGGGAAGATGGGGGAGATTACCTTATCTCTAGTGATAGCGGTGATCAATGTGATTATGCGACAGGTGTGTTGAAGGACAGTTGTTACTGTCAGCACTGTGAAAATACCGTATATTACGATGAAGATGAAATGTACTATGTAGATGGTGTAGGTAGTGTGTGCCCTGACTGTATGGACGATTATGTTTGGGTAGAATCTAGAGGTACTTATGTAAGCCTTGAAGATGCTATTTGCTGCACTATTTGTGAAGAGTATGCTCACATACATGACTCTAAAGAGTGTAGTAAATGTAGTGACTATATCTGTGAACACTGTGAAACAACTTATGGTACAGAGGATATTCATGGGGAGCACCATTCTTTCTGCTGTGACTCTTGTATGCATGAATACGTTGAAGAGAATATGGAAGACTTTTACGAAGGAGAAGATGAATGAACCTATTGCTTAGAACTATTCTGGAGTACAACAGAGCTGAACCTAAGGCTTTCATTGAGGAAGTGCTTTTGCCCTTCCTTGATGATCGTGGTTTAGACTACGAAGTAGATGTACACTACAATGTGTATGTAGGTAATGGAGATACTTCTAAAGATCTTTATATTGCTCATACAGATACTTGTGATAGGGTTGATACACCTAGACTTAAATTTGTAGATACTATAGATGTTGAGGCTGGTGATTTAATAGCTTACTTACCTACAAGTAATCATAGATGCCTAGGTGCTGATGATGGTGCTGGTGTTTATATTCTATTAAGCCTTATTGACGCTAATGTAGATGGACGTTACTTGTTCACTACAGGGGAAGAGAAAGGTCTTATTGGTATGCGATACTGGATGAGTATTCCTTATAACGTAGAGTCTCTAGTAGGTGTAGAGAACTGTTATGAGTTTGATCGTCAAGGTGAGCATGAGATTATCGTAGTTCAATCAGGACAACAGATGGCTGACTATGACGAAGCCTTTAAATTGTCTGAAGAACTGTGCGCTTGTGGCTTGGAGCTTTACCCATCTTCTCAAGGTGTCTATACAGATAACATTGAGTTGTGGGGTATTGTGCCTAATGTCTATAATATTGCAGTAGGTTATCAGAGTCAGCATACTCCCAATGAGTGGTTGAATGTAACCTTTGTAGAGAAATTACTAGGTGCTTGGCTTATTTTGAAAGGTTGTACCCCCTATGGGTATGATTTTTGATTATCACTATGATCCAAGTGACTACAACTGGTAGGAGAATTTTATGAAAGAGAAGATGCAACTAACATTAGACTTTGGAAGAAGCTATTAAATTAAGAGATCTTAAGAGGGTAGAGTATGGCGCAGTGCTTAGCTAAACTACCACATAGTTGTGGTTCATCAGATGGCTTACAAGCCTTCTTATCTGATGAGGGAAATATTACGGGGTACTGCTTCAGCTGTAGTACCTTTGTATCCGACCCCTACGGAGATACCAAACCTGATCTTAAACAGATTAAGGTTAAATCTCGTAAAGAGGTAGAGGACGAAATATTAGAAATTAAAGAATGTGGCTATGTTGGTTTATATAGGGGCATTCCAGCTGAGTATTGGAAGAAACATGGAGTAAGAGCTTCCATAAACCAAACTACAGGTAAGGGTATGAATGCTATTCATCACCCTAAAACTAAGGATGGTGTCTTAGTGGGCTACATGAACAAGCTTGTCTCCAAGAAAGCTATGTGGCTAACTACAATTGAAAAAGAGTATGACTTAAGTTCTTGGGAGGTAGCTAAGAGGACTGGATCAAGAACTCTTTACGTAACTGAGGGTGAGGAAGATTGTCTTGCCGTGGACTACATTCTTACGTCAGGTGACACAGGTCAGTATGTCGGACAGAAACACGCTGTTACGAGCTTACCTAATGGAACTAAGTCCGTATCAGTACTCGGTAGAATGGCAGGAGAGATTAGAGCTCGCTTCGATGAAGTGGTCTTAGTCTTTGATGATGATGCATCTGGTAAAGCAGCTGTGTCTGAAGCATTGAAGTTCTTTCCATCTGCTAATGTTGTTACACTTCCAGCCAAAGATGCTAATGACTGTGTAAAACTAGGCTTAATGAAAGAAGCTTATGCAGCCCTTAAATTCCGTAAGGTTAAGGTAGCTCCATCAGGATTAGTAACATTTGGTGACGTTGCAGATACACTGTACGAGGTCGCCAAGATGGGGCAGAGTACACCTTGGAGCTTAGTAGACCAATGGATTAGGGGTCAACACAAAAGCCGCTTATACACAATCTGTGGAGGCGAGGGAAGTGGTAAATCATCTCTCATACATACGTTAGCAGCACACAACTTAGTACACCATAAAGAGGGGGTGTTGTTTGTTCAGCTTGAAGAAACTCCAGAAGAAAGTTTCATTAACATTGGCTCTCGCATTATTGCAAGAGACCTTAGTGATCCTAAGAATCCAATCAGTGAACAAGAGAAGAGTCAGCTCATGGAGATATACAATGACAAATTGTTTGTCTTCGATGTTACAAATGATAGATCCAACTCTCCAGAGGAACTTGTGGATAACATATTCCAACTTGCGAGAGAAGTACTCGGAGACTATGGCTATCTATATCTTGATAACCTCACTAAGATGTCCGAGGGATTAGATAGTTCTGCTCGTAATGACTTTATTGCAGACTTTGCAGCTAAGGCTGATACCTTTGCAAGACGTAATGAGGTTAGTGTATGGGTGCTTAGTCACCTTAATAAGCAACCTAAGACGGAGACTCCGTATAGTGAAGGTGGCCGCATCTCCCTTAATGGCTTGGCTGGTGGTACAGGTTTACAGAGATACAGCTCAGGAATCTTTGGGTTCGAGCGTAATGGACAGGGTATAAACTCTGACGTTAGTAAGCTACGTGTACTGAAGAACCGTGTAGGTCGTCAGACTGGTACAATTAAAATGGCTTATGATCCTATGACTACCCGTATTATAGAGGCTGATTGGGATGATAATGATTTTAAGACTAAGAAATAGGAGAAAACTATGCACAAACTGAAATTGAATGATCGAGTAATGCACCCTCAATTTGGTGAAGGCGTTATCAAGCAGTTGCACACTTATGGTGACTATGCTGTGCAGTTTGATAAGCCAGACTATGACTACTTGCATGAATGTAGATACTTTGGCGATAGAAGTTTCAGCATGCCTGAATGTACAGGGTACTGGTGTAGGGAAGAAGATATTACCCTAATTGAGGAGAAACTATTGAGTAAGTTTAAAGTTGGTGATAAAGTAACTGTGCTTGGTGTGAAATCAGAAGGTATGGAATGGGCAGGCGCTTTCGGAACTGTACAGCACATAGAGGAAAGCCTTAGGCTTGATTACCCAATCAGTGTAAGGTTTGAAGCCTGTGTTGAAGGAAATACCACAATGTCTTTTAAAGAAAGCGAACTTGATTTTGCTGTAGAAGATAAAGAAGAATTCGATCCAGAAGTCTTCATTATGGAAATCACTACTTACTGGCTGTAACAGCTATAGCTCATTGGAAACAGTGAGCTATGTCGGTTATAGAAAGAGGGTATTAGATATGTATTTCATTTTAGAGAAAGAGTACAACGCCCCTTGGGGAGACGATTTCTGTAGGTTCAAGACCTTAGAAGAAGCTAAGGAGTTCCTTAAATACTTAGAAAGTAAGGGAGAGGACAACTTAGGGATAGGGTGGTTCCATGTGGTACTTTGACATAGAAACTGACGGACTCCTCGATGTACAGACTAAGCTGCATTGTGCAGTATTTAAGTGTGTAAACACAGGAGTTTGGAAGAAATTTGTAAACGGACAGGAGAGAGAGCTTGAACGATTCCTTGAAGGCGCTGGTACTCTCATTGCTCATAATGGGATATGCTTTGATAAGCCAGCTCTTAATCAGTTGGGGATTAAGTGTACAAATGCAATTATTGATACCTTACATATTTCTTGGTATCTTGAGCTTAATCGCCCTAAGCATGGACTTGATAGTTATGGTGAGCAGTTTGGTGTACCGAAACCTAAGATCTCGTCGTGGACAGACTTAACCATCGAAGAGTACCTACATCGCTGTACAGAAGATGTTAAGATTCAGGAGCAACTGTATCTACATCAGATGAAGCAGCTAGATGAACTGTACGCTGGTGAACCTGAGACTAAGCAGAAGCTGTTAGATTACTTAGCTCTACGTGGTAAGATTCTCCATACAAAGGAGAGGATGAAATGGAAAGTAGATGTTCCTAAAGCGAAGAAGCTGTTAGAGGAGCTTGAAACACTTTCCATTCAAAAGCATGATGAGCTTAGTTCTGTAATGCCTAAAGTTCCTGTGTATAAAGAGAAGAAAAGGCCGAAGGTTTATTTCAAGAAGAATGGAGATTTAAGTGCAAATGCTGCAAGATGGATTGAATTTTGTGATCTGCAAGGCGTTAGTCCAGACATTCAAAGTGTTAAATATGTTGATTCGTATAAGAATCCTCAGCCTCACTATGCGCCTGAAGTTAAAACTTGGCTGTTCTCATTTGGGTGGGAACCAGAGACTTTTGATTTTAAAAGGAATAAAGAGACTGGAGACATTAAACAGATCCCGCAGATTACTATCAAAGGAAGTGGGGGTAACATATGTCCTAGTATCGAAAGATTGTCAGAAAGCGTACCTGAAGTCTCTGCACTTGTCGGTTATTCGCTTATCAATCATAGAAAAGCTTTCGTTAAAGCTATTATCGACTCTGTAAACTCAGAAGGATACTTACATGCCTCTATTAATGGATTTACAAACACTCTTAGATCTAAACATAGTAAGCCCCTCGCTAATATTCCTAGCTGTCGTGCTGCTTATGGTGAAGATATACGTGGATTACTAACCTGTGAAGATGGTGAAGAGTTAGTAGGCTCAGATATGGCTGCTTTGGAAGATCGGTGGAAACACCACTACCAGTGGCCTTATGACCCTGAGTATGTTAAGACACAGATGGCTGATGACTATGATCCACATCTACTTATATGTGTAGCTGCTGGATTGTTAACTGAGGAACAGATGAATGCACACAAAGCTAAGGAAGAAGATCATTCCAAAATTCGACATGTCGGAAAGGGTGGTAATTATTCCTGCCAGTATGGAGCTGGGCCACCAACAGTTGCCCGATCCTGTGGTGTTGAAGAGTCTGTGGGACGAAAGATCCATACAGGGTATTGGAAGCTTAACTGGTCAATCAAAGAGATTGCCAAGCACACAATCGTTAAGACGTGCCTTGGGACTCAGTGGCAAAAGAATCCAATCAACGGATTCTGGTATCACTTGAAAGCTGATAAAGACCGTTTCTCAACCTTAGTACAAGGTTCAGGTGCTTATTCATTTGATATGTGGATTGGTAAGATGTTTGAACTGTGTGAGAAAGCTTGGGGTAAAGATCTTCCATTAGTAGGCGACTTCCATGATGAAGTTATCCTGAGAGTGAAGCAGGGTAATCGAGAAGTTATCAAGCGCATGATGAAGAAAGCTATTGAGCTTGTTAACAGTGAACTTAACCTTAATAGGGAGCTAGATATTGATGTCCAGTTTGATAGAACGTATGCAGGAATTCATTGATATTTCTGACAATATGGAAAAAGATAAAGTAGTGTTGATAGACCTACTAGATGAAATTGTTGTTGAGGCTTTTGATGAAGGGTTTGAAAAAGGGTATAAAGAAGGTATGTACGACTCTCTTCCTGCTAATGTGTCTCATCAGTACCGCCTACGGGCAAAGCTATCAGACGCAGATATTTGATCTGGTTGATCGTACACTGATTGTTCAGTGTGTAGATGATGAATGTATCCTATCCGAGAAGGTAGGGTACAACACTTTCTTCTATAGAATCGACTGGACTCTTAGTGAAGTGGGTGAGATTGTATGGAAGAAAGAAGGTGAGTTTAAATATATTAAGCATCACTATGAAGATGGTTATTTTGAGATAGGAGAGAAGTATTATTATGAAGAGTATTAGCATTAAGAGATCTGTAACTACTTTAACAGTAGAATTTACACTGGATGAAATGATTGCCATTTATGCAGCCTTAGCAAAGTCTACCCATAGGGACATCCGTGAATTCGCAGATGTGAATGAACTACCTCTATCTAAGAGCTATTGTGCAGATGACCTGTATGACAGTGTTGATGAATTAGTTAAGGAGGCTATTTAATGAACTTCTATGAGAAGCTGGTAGATATCCAAAGCAACCTTGTTGCATCTAAAGATAAAAAGAATGAATTCGGTGGCTTTGCTTACCGTACAGCTGAAGGTATCCTTGCTGCTGTTAAACCTCATCTAGCTAAGCATGGATTGTTCATGTCCATCACAGATGAGATTATCCAAGTAGGTTGTGAAAATGAGACTGTAACTAAGTCTGTGACACATACACCTAATAAGGAGGGTCATGTAACCATCAAAGAGAGTGAAACTACTGTCCGTGACGGTCGTTTCTACCTGAAGGCTACTATTACAATTACTGACGGTGAAAACACTGTGACAAGCTCTGCATTGGCTCGTGAGACACTTACCAAGAAAGGTATGGATGATGCTCAGGCTACAGGTGCAGCAAGCTCTTATGCTCGTAAGTACGCTCTGAATGGTATGTTCGGTATTGACGATTCTAAGCAAGATCCAGATACAGGTCATGCAAATGCAAAGCATAATCTGATGTCCGAAGTGGATGCTATCATGTCTTCTGCAACTTCTAAGGAAGATGCTCAGACTAAGCTTGGTGCTATTAAAGCTAAGTTAGCTAAAGACAAAGCTGCTATGGGTTATGCTGTTGAACAGATGAAGGAGAAGTTTGCATGAGTCGTATTGATGTTCGAAAAGAAGAGCCTGAAAAAGTAATACAGATCCAGTTTAGTGATAATACTTCATTTGCAGCTGTGCTATACTTAAATGGCAATGACACATTAGGGTTACTGAGTGGAGGTGGTGATCATGAGTGTGAGTTTAAGCTGTGTGATGTTGACAATCTAATATTAGCCCTTGAAAAGGCAAAGGAGCTTTGGGGATGAAGTTTGTAACAGATGATATGGCTGTTTTTCAGTCTATGATTATGGCTGCTGTAAAGCAAGGTCTGACCTTTGAAGCTGACTATGCTTATGAGACTTTCCAGATTAAATACTTAGGTGGCTTCTAATGGGTTACAGACATATTGTAATTAGTGATGTACACGTACCTAAATGCGAGGAGATACCAAAATGGTTTGAAGAGAAGTATGAAGGAGTTATAGACTTCTCAGGAAATTATTGGAAATCTTTTAATGAATACAAACGATACGGGCTACTTCGAAAGTTTGAAGAAGATGTACAGGAAGTTATAATAGAGCTAGGGTGGCATGATATTATACTAGTGTTCTTCTCAGATGAAGATAGTTTGGATGTAAGTCATGTAACTGTATCTAGTACAGGTATTGAAGAGGTTAGAATGATATGACTACTGCACTGATTGACGGGGATCTCCTCGTCTTTCAGATCTGTGCTGCTGCCGAATACGGTCGTATGCCTGATGAAGTAGATCTGGAAGACGTACAAAGAGCCATTGAGTCTAAAGTATTCAATGTCCGTAAAGCAGCAGGTTGTGATGACTACAGACTGTTCTTTACTGATGGTAATTATAGACATTTCATTACTGGTGACTATAAAGCTAACCGTGAAGGTGTGTGGAGACCTGAGTGTCTAGCACCTTCCATTACATTCGCTAAGCTGTTCTTAGGTGGAGAGTCGCATAAAGGGCTTGAAGCTGACGACTTGATGGCAATCAACCAGACAGATGATACAGTTATATGTACATTAGACAAAGATTTGAGGCAAGTAGATGGAAAACACTATCGTTGGAGTCATGCTAGTAAGCCTGATGAGCTTGTTGAAGTTCGTGAGGGCTGGAGAAGCCTTTACTATCAGGGACTTATTGGGGATAGTACTGACGGGATCATTGGTTGCGGTAAGCGTACTTCTCTAGTTTATAAGTCAGGCGCCAAGAAAGGGCAAACTTACACTAAGCGAGTAGGTGTAACCCCTAAACAAGCTCAGGCTTTAATTGACTCTTGTAGTACAGAAGATGAAGCTGAAGCTATTGTAGAGTTTGAGTATAATAAACTCTTCCAGTCTAAAGCTAAGTTCATACAACAGATGCGTCTAGTCCACATGGTTAGAGAGTTTGATGGAACTTACGCTAAACTGTACGGTGACGAGTGGATGAACCCTGCTACAGGTGAGTGGAGGTTGGATGGGTAATACTAGAGGTGAGTACTTCAAAACTGAAACTCAATTCTGGAACTGGATGAGATCACAACTCCGTAGAGTGTGGTCTCAACACCCGACTAAGTTAGATTTCTTGAAGTCTAAGAGGTATACTAAGCGAGTAGGGAACAGACCTATTTACCATATTGACTGTGCTGTATGTAATCAGCCAACACCTCTTAAAAATATTGAGGTGAATCATAAGGTAAACTGTGGTAATCCCTCTGAAGCTGGGTATCACCTAAGAATGCTTGATGTCTTGTATAAAGATTTAGAGGCCGTATGTAAGCCTTGTCACAGCATCATTACTTACTCGGAAAGAATGGGTATTAGCTTTGAAGAGGCTGTTATAGAGAAACAGGTAGTTGCGTTTGGTAAGTTGCCAGCAGCTAAACAGAAGGAGATACTAAATGATTTCGGGAAACCCTATGGAAGTACTGTCAACGACAGAAAGCAAGCCTACAGAGAAGAACTCCTCAGTAAGTAGCTCTCCTGAAGGAACTGTACATGAAGATAATATAAACGGTGGGTACTGGTTAAAAGTAGATAAGTTTAGTTCCGAAATTTTTAAACTTATGGGTGATCTGCTACTTAACGGTGAATCCTCAAAGGAAGACTCAGTACGCAATCCCTCACACTACCAACTGTTCGATGGTGTAGAATCAATCGAAGTAATCCGTAAAGTTCTTACTAAAGAAGAGTTTCGTGGATTCTGTTTTGGCAATGTACTGAAGTATAGGGCTAGAGCAGGTAAAAAAGATAAGCTTGAGCAAGATATTGCTAAGGCTGGTTTCTATAACGAATTATGGAGTATCTATAAAGATGAGTAATGATATTATTGTTATTGCTGACACACAGGTAAAGAAAGGTTCAGACCTGTCTCACCTTGAAGCTTTGTCAGTGTATATTTGGGAACATAAACCAGCTCACATCGTACATATCGGCGATAACTGGGACTTTCCATCACTAAGCTACTATGCACCTCCTTTAAAGAAAGAAGGTAAGCGTTTAATTGATGACCTTCATTCCGGTAAGGAAGCTCTTGAGCTGATTATGCATTATAGCCGTGAACGTGTAGTTAAAGCTAAAGGTAAAGCTAATTACTCTCCAGAGCTACATTTCTGTGAGGGTAATCATGAACAACGTCTTAAGCGTTTCATAGACAACACTCCACAATTAGTAGGTATGATTGATCTTCCAGAGATTATTGAAGATCAAGGTTGGACTTTTCATGACTTCCTGAAGCCTGTAGAGATTGATGGTGTTGTATTCCGTCATTACTTAGTTAATCCACAATCAGGTAAAGCTCTTGGTGGCTCTATTGATAACAAACTAAATAAGACTCCGTACAGTTTCGTACATGGGCATCAGCAACAGTTCCAAATGGGGCGTAGACAGAATACTCTAGGCAAGCCTCATTTCGGTGTATGTGCTGGTTCTTTCTATATGGAAGATGAAGGCTATCGCGGCTATGAGAATACTGAGATTCGTGGTTTTGTGCATCTGAAGAACTTTACCAACCGTTATGGTTATAGTGATTATGATGTTGAGTTTGTATCCTTAGAGAGATTACTGGAGGATTATTAATGAGATCAGCTAAAGATATTCTGGTAGATTTTAAAGGTGTATTGGATGAAGCTGAAGAGCAATTACACCCAATGACACTAGGTGAGATTAGCGAGTTATCTGACGTACAACAGTGTCAGATCTTCGAAGCTATGCGGATTGCTAGTTTGCTTAGAGAGACGCTAAAGGAGTGGAATGGAGAGTGATTAAAGTTGAACTCGTCGATTCTATGGGATCTGACATTACAGTAGCTAACGTAGCTCGTGTATCGTTTAACAAGTGGAAAGATGAGTTCAATGCTAAAGATGAGGGACTGATTAAGTTCCTCGCTAAGCATGAACATACAACACCTTTCCGTCACCCACAGATTATGCTGAGATGTACTGCGCCGCTGTATGTCGCCCGTCAACTCGGCAAGCATCAGGTAGGTATGAGTTGGAATGAAGTTAGTCGTCGTTATGTAGATGAAGAGCCTACTTTCCATACAGAGAAGCTGCTCCGTAAACGACCTGAAGGTGGTATTAAGCAGGGGTCTTCAGACGAATGCATCCCAGAACATCACCTGTGTGTATACAATGAGTTCGGCGGTGCTGGTACATCTCCAAACGAGTATGTAGAACTTGGCCTGAAACTGTACAACAAGATGTTAGAGCGTGGTGTAGCACCTGAAGTAGCTCGTACATTCCTTCCACAAAACATGGATACTACTTGGATCTGGACAGGTTCACTGTATAGCTTCTTCCATGTGTGGCGACTACGTTCAGATGCTCATGCTCAAGTTGAAGCTCAACAGTTTGCTAAAGAGTTAGAAACAGTTGTAGAGAAATTATTCCCAGTAAGCTGGGCAGCATTAAAGGAGAACAAAGATGTTTAATATTGGTGATACAGTTAAAGTAGTACGTCCTTGCAAGATTGATGGGTACTTCTACGTAGATGAAGGTACTGTATCAATTGTGAAGGAGATTGCGCTAGGAGATAATCAGGATATTTTGTTGAGTAGCGGTGTGTGGATTAGCTCATCAAGTCTTGACCTTGTAAAAAGTACTAAAACTATCAAATTCAAAGGCGTACAGCCAGAATACATGACAAAAGGAGCGGCAGGTGCAGACCTTATCACAGTACACGACTATTTTATCGAACCAAACCAAGTTGTGCTCGTTGACAGTGGAACAGCTGTACAGATTCCTGACGGTTACGTTGGACTCCTCTGTGCTCGCTCATCTATTGCATTTAAGCGTGGTTTGCGCCTTGTTAATGGCGTGGGTGTAATTGATTCTGACTTCCAAGACACAATTAAGTTTGCTTATCAGAATGTAACTGACCAAATGGTTAAACTATCTGTTGGTGAACGTGTAGGCCAAATCCTGTTTATGGAATGTCCTCAGTTTGAGTTTGAGAAAGTAGAAAAGTTTACTGATGAAACTGTACGTGGTGCAGGATTCGGAGATACTGGAAAATGACTGAAGATGTTTAAGCTTTTATAGACAGGCTCTATGAGGACGGACATTACAGTATAGAGGAGCTAGATAAATTCGTAGATGATATATCAGCCCTTCTACAGTATTGGTATGATATGTAAGTCAGCTATAGCACATTCTTAGGAGTGTGCTATGTCGGACTAACACAACAATGGAGAAAATATGCTGGAAAGTAGAAGTAATGAGGGGAAAACTAAAGAGCCTAACATGATACTATCAGATATTACTGTATTTACTAAATACGCTAAGTATGTACCAAGTAAAGGTAGACGTGAGACTTGGGAAGAGTTAGTGGAGCGTAATGAAAGTATGCACATCAATAAATTCCCACATTTGAAAGGTGAGATCAAGCAAGCGTATGAGTTTGTGTATGATCGTAAAATCCTCCCCAGTATGCGTTCTCTACAGTTTGGTGGATTGCCTATTGAACTGGCTAATAACCGTATCTTCAACTGTGCATTCCTTAACTTAGATGACACAGCTGCGTTTAGTGAGATGATGTTCTTACTATTGGGTGGGACTGGTGTAGGGTATTCCGTACAGAAAGCACATGTAAGCAAACTACCTGTGGTTAGTGGGACTAAAGGAACTAAGCGTTTCTTGGTAGAGGATAGTATTATGGGGTGGGCTGAAGCTGTAAGAGTTCTTGTTGATGCTCATACTAAATCTAAGCCACTACCTCTATTTGATTACAGGGACATCCGTGAGAAAGGTGCGGCGTTAGTCTCTACTGGAGGTAAAGCCCCCGGAGCTGAGCCACTAAAACAATGTTTAACCAAGTTACAGAAAGTATTAAAGGGTGCTAAAGGTCGTATGTTATCTACACTGGAAGCTCATGACATGGCTTGCTTTGTAGCTGATGCAGTTCTTACAGGTGGTATTCGTAGAGCAGCATTGATCTGTTTATTTGATCGAGATGATAAAGAAATGCTTAAGTGCAAGGGAAACAAGGTACTTAAAGTAGAGCCTTCATTCCCTGCCGGTTGGTATGAACTTACTGACGAAGAATCAAGTAAGAAATATATGAAACAAATCCCCGACTATTACCCTATCGTTAATGGTTTTGTAGAGCTGCCTTGGTATGAGATTGAACCTCAGCGTGGTCGTGCAAACAACTCTGCCGTATTACCTCGTGGCAAGGTATCGCAGGAAGAATTCATGAATCTAATGCGGCAAGTAGAGGATTCTAAGGCTGGAGAGCCAGGAGTTTACTGGACTTCTAATACTGATTGGGGTACAAACCCCTGTTGTGAGATTGGTCTGCGTAGTAATCAAATGTGTAATCTGACTGAAATTAGTGCTGCTGGTATTAATTCTCAAGAAGATCTTAATGAGCGTGCAAAAGCTGCTGCGTTTATTGGAACACTACAAGCTTCTTATACAGATTTCCATTATCTCCGAGATATTTGGAAAGAGACTTGTGAAGAAGATGCATTGATCGGTGTAGGTATGACAGGTATTGCATCTGGTGCTGTACTGAAGCTTGACCTTGAAGAAGCTTCCAGTATCGTTATTGAAGAGAATAGACGTGCCGCAGATTTAATGAGAATAAACCCAGCTAAACGTACTACTACAGTTAAACCAAGCGGCACTTCATCATTGGTACTTGGAACTTCTTCTGGTATCCATGCATGGCATAACGAATACTACATTCGTCGTATGCGTTTAGGTAAGAATGAACCATTATACACATACCTCAAAGATGCCCTTCCAGAGCTTGTAGAAGATGATTACTTTACAGAAGGACAAGCAGTAGCGTCATTCCCACAATCAGCTCCTACAGGATCTATTGTCCGTACAGAGAGTCCTATGGAACTTCTGGAGCGTGTACGTAAGTTCAATATTGAGTGGGTTCGTGGGGGTCATGTAGAGGGTGATAACACTCACAATGTATCTTGCACAATCTCTGTTAAAGATGATGAGTGGGGTATCGTATCTGAATGGATGTGGGAGAATAGGGATAACTATAATGGTATCTCAGTACTTCCTTATGCTGGTGGAACATATGTTCAAGCTCCTTTTGAGGACATCACTAAGGAACAGTTTGATGCTATGATTAAGCTGCTGAATGAAGTAGACCTTACCCAAGTTAAGGAAGATAGTGATAATACTGACTTAGCAGGGGAAGTAGCTTGTGCAGCTGGAGGATGTGCAGTCTAACGACTGCGCACCCTGCATGTAGAGTCAAAACAAGGGGTTCTACTGAAGTAACTAAGATGGAGGAGATTGTATGAACTTTATGGAAGCACTAGATCACCTAGCTTCTGGTTATTATATTACCCTGCCTGAATGGGGAGGTTACTGGTATGCAGAGCCTAGTGGAAATATTGCCGTAAGGACTAGAGATGGTGAGACATTTACTGACCCTTGGATTGTACGCTTTCATAGACGTACAGATTGGATTGCAACCTTGCCTGAAGTATAAGGAGTAAATATGATTGAGTTGGTTGGAGGGAGGATCCGTCTACCCTCGACAGAGAACGTAGTTAACCAAGCGACTCAAGAAGTTTACGAGAAGTGTTTGAAGCGTTTGCCTCAAGCACTTGGTAAACATATTGGCGTAGCTTGTAGGATTGTTTATAGCGAATGTCCTGAGCTTGGAGCTAGATTCTTAGGGGAGATGCAGATAGCTGGTTTCCTTAAGTTTAAGAGTAGGTTTGGTAGAACGTATGAAGAGAACATGCTTATAGTTGAGCCTACGGCTGAGCTTAATCGTGTACCCATCCATGCTTTTGAAGATGCACCTGTAGAACCTGTTACAACATTCAAAGGTAATCCTCATATAGAAGTAAGAAAGGGTGTACTAAGGACTAATAAGAGTTGGAAACAAAGTAAAGACTCTTATGAGGTAGTAAAAACTATTCAAAGAGAAGTCTTTACTATTAACGACTTTGCCTTAGATGTACTTACTGAGTACCCAGCTATCCACTCTGATAAGCCTGAGTACATTATGTACAAGCGTTGTATGCATTATGCACGTAAATTCCAACATCTAGAGTTTATGTTTCCTAACTATCTAGATAGCAGAGGGCGTACTTATGATAGTACTACTGTAGGCTTTAGTCCTCAAGGTGCAGATCATGAGAAGGCTCTAGTGATCCCAACATACAAAGAAGTGCTTACTAAGGATGGCTACTCAGCTTTACTAGAAGCAACTAATGGCTACTCTGAGAAAGAGTGGACTGTAGAAGATCACATTCGTCATGCTAGAGATTGGTTTAAGGAGTATTACTCTTGGTCTCAAGCTGAGTACCCTTACCAGTACATAGTATGTGCTGATCTTATTAGGAGGTATCATGAAGACCCCCTCGAACCCTTGCCAGCCTTTACTCCTCTTGACGGAAGATGCTCTGGACTTCAACACTGGTCAGCTGTCACTAGGTCAACAGCTATTACCAATAGGTTGGGGATGCAACGGGAAGAAGCTGAAGATGGTTTGGACATCTATGAATACGTTGGATTTCGGTGGGAGAAAACCTTGCCAGAAGATCAGAAGCAATATGCTTCACGTAAGGCAGCTAAAATCCCAACAATGACTTGGGGATATAATGCTACTCGCATGACTTCCATTGAGCATATCCATGATTTGTTTGGTGAAGAGAGAGAGTGGAATGATGGTGGCTGGACTGTCACACGCTCAGGCTTAGATAGAAAGGCTACAGCGGCTCTTGGCTCTGACCTATACAATCGCCTTCATGAAACTTTAGGAGCGCTCAGTGAAGCTGTAAAGTGGGTTGGTGAGTGCGCTAGGGTAATTGGTAAGACTAATCTTTATATTAACTGGAGAGTGCCTGATGGTTTTATAGGTCAGCAGAAGAAGGTTGTCATGAAAGAAGTCAGACTACAGCCTACACTATCTGACGGGAGGAGAATGGATGTTACTGTTAGCGAACCTACTAGGCGCTCTGATAGCCGTAGGCATGTATCTAGCTTGGCTCCGAATTTTATACACTCGATGGATGCCTGCCATCTCCGTATGGTTGCAAGAAGATTACACGAAGATGGTCTGCCTATGGTATTTGTTCACGATAGTTTTGCCACTCATTCTAATTACAGGAACACCTTGTATCGCTATATTGTCGAAGAGTTTATTAAGCTTTATGACAGAAATGTTCTTGTAGATTTGAAAGCTGACTGGGAAAATGTGTACGAAATCAAGCTTCCAGACCCACCTGAACTGGGTGATTGGGAGGTAGATTCTCTTGCAAATTGTGACGCTTTCTTTGCTTAGCAATTACGTTTATTAAAAAGCCCTTACCATGCGGGCTACAGCTTAATTTTGGCCTCAGATGAGGGACTTATGTAGAACACATATAAATTTTCAATAGGAGAAACTATGAAACAATTAGATTTAGATTGGGGACTAAGTATCCCAGATGACGACCAAATTGTTTGGTATGATAATGAAGATTGGGCTTATTACGAAGTAGATGATTACGGTATGAAAATCATTGATCCTTACGTAGAAGAAAGTATTGACTATGACCATCAAGATTGGAATCAGTTAGTAGAAGATTTAGGCCTAGACAATCTGCCATTTTAAGAATTGTCATGACTAAGCCTGTGCTTCAGGCCGGTACGCTGAGATCGTTATCACTCAGCACTCTTACTTAAACATATTCACTGAGTATATTTAACTAAGATAGATGAGGTATCACATGGTTGTGTATGAAAGCTAAGTGTTCGATTCACTTAAACTTAAAGCTGGTGCAGCGATAGTGGTTCGATTCCACTTACCTCAACCAATGAACTAAGGAGTAACATATGGAACAAGAAGAGATTGAATATATAGCTGGACTTTTAATTCTACATTATGGCGACTTATTAAAAGTCAGTAGGGTGAGGGGTTTAAAGCTGCCTCTTCCTCTGTTGCGTAAAACTATATCCGAAAATCATTCTATAGTAGACCTGTACAAACAATATCTCACAGAAGAAATTGTAGGTATGGGACTAGAGAAAGAAGCCCAATTATTAGCCTTGAGAGACGCACAACTAGATGCACTTAGATCGGGGGATTCTAAGAACAATACAAGTTATGCGGATGAAATTAAGAAAACAATCTCTAAAGGTAAAGCTGACCGAGAAGAAGGTCAGCAAGTTGTTCAAGGAGGAATACAATCTAATACCGA
>Ga0098059_1000486_pt1 | contig 24320 bp, 13 predicted proteins | sample 20_taG_FD_92580 | JGI IMG/M metagenome (GOLD analysis project Ga0098059, IMG submission 92580) | Marine viral communities from the Subarctic Pacific Ocean - 20_ETSP_OMZ_AT15318 metaG | ecosystem: Environmental > Aquatic > Marine > Oceanic | place: Subarctic Pacific Ocean | collected 2015-01-19
CACCACCAATCTCAAATTCACATGTATCTAATGTTCCTTTTTCCCAAGTTATAAAACTTATCATTGTACCTGTAGCAAAAATTGGATAGTCTTGAGATTTGGTTTCGATTTGTGTGTCACCAGCTTCAAACTCATATTCTTCATCATCTACTGTTACATATAATTTACAACTTAGGTTACCTCCCATGAAATGTCCTAGGTCGTCACAATCATACCATTGACCTCTATCTTCTAACACCTCTTCTAGGTCATTCGTTAGTACTGACTCCATGTCATCGTCATTCTCTTCACAGTATTCTCTAACTTTTTTTAATTCCTCACAAGTAAAATTACTACGAGTAATTTCATGTCCTGTCCCACCTAATATAATTTCTATTTTTTTCATTACCAATTATGTATTATATTTGCTATTATAATTAAACAAGTAAGAACATTTATCCCTACAATAATAGTTCTTAATATTGCTACTGAATTATCGTATTCTTCTGTTATTTCATCACTAAAAGAACCAATAGTGAATTTCCATACCGTCCATACTTTTTTCATTTACGAATGTTTTCTTTTTACTTCCCATTTATCTTTGGGTAATTTAACCCCATACAAATAGTACTCTTTAATTTTTTGTTCTTTATTCACTACAGCAGGGCCTTTATTGTTATGTGTTTTCATAACCCCCTTACATTCCATAGCATAAGTGTGAGTTTTGGACCCATCACTCTCTTCTCTCGTAAATTCTTTTATTTCATATCCAGCCATATATTAATTTTTTAAAGTTTTAGTACTATAAAGATACCAAAAATAAATTCAATCGTCAATAAATGTTTAAGTGGTTTACCAAGTATTTATATAAAAAGACTATTATGAAAAATAACTCATTTATCCTTTTAAAGGAAGAAAAAGAAAGAATAAAAAAACTTTATGAAGCAACGACTGCAAGTGCTGCGGGTTCATATAATCAACCAATGGGGTTTTCTGCTCCTGGTTTGGGTGGTGATGTAGAGGTAATTGATATGGAAACTACTTTTATAGATGGTGACAATATACAAGATGGTTCAGTAGAAATAAATTTAGATATTGAGGATATTGCGGACTTACTTAGTGTTAATGAAGAAGAAAGAATTAGAAAAATCCATAGAAAAAATTCTACAATTCAAGAACAAATTGACATGCCTGAAGTTTCTGTAGCGTGTTTAAATTGTTTGAGAGGAGCTTTAAAAGGTGAAAGAGTAGTCAATGGTATTGAACTTGGAACGTATGACTATACATCTCACGCGGAAACAATAATTGGGATGGTTATTAAAGCTAAATTAGGTATGGAACCTACCACAAAAGAAATAATGGAAATTATGGCGAAGTTAAGTTCAACTATAAATGTTATGGACGCTCCTTTTATAGCAGCTAATTTAATGGGTGAGTGTGGTGTAGGTGGTAAAACCGCATTAGAAGTGTGTATGGAGGATGTAGACATGGACATGACATTAGGATATTAATAAAATGATAATTAATATAATTTAAAAGACCTCTTTTAGGGGTCTTTTTTATTTATTATGTTTATATTTATAATATATGTACAACTTTAATAACACATTAAGAATTTACAAAGATTCAGACCGTAGAACGTTTGCTAGATTTATGATTGATTTACTACAATCAGTCTATGAACCACAAAATAGGTGGACAAAAATAGAAACTGAAGCATGTAAAACTTATAGAGCTGGTGTAGTAGACTATGATGGTGATGAAATTAGTTGGTCACCCCTAAATAAGGTAGATGCACATATATTTGTACTCGCTTTAATCTTGAATGAATTAGAAAAAGCGGGGTTAGAACCTGTAAAAGATGGTAAGGTAGACATGGATGTTCTTTTTGAATCCTCTGAAACTATAAAAAATGACTTTTTAGCTGAAAATGGTAAATTTTATGAAGAGGTTTTATCTTTAATAGAAAGAAGTTCAGGTCCAGGAGATAGAAATGAAGAAAATGCTTTAGAATATTTAAAAAATATTGAAACTAGACCAGGAAAATGGTTAAGAATGTGCCCCGGAGACGAAAGAGATGTATTCGGTGGGATAGATTTGATAAAAATGAATGATGATGGGTCGGAAATGACGTTTCAAGTCAAACCATTTAGGGAGGCATACAAGGATAATGGTGTGGTAACTGTAAATGGGGTAGGAAACTCTAAAGATTATAAGGTAGATTTCCTAGTTTTGGTGGGACAAGGTCAAAATAACGGAAATTTCCTATTAATTGATAATAAGGGACCAGTTAAAGCTGGTTATGGGACATATTCCTTCCCAGAAAGACTCTTAAAACGAGATTCTGGTAATTTGGTGGAAAATTTTAACATTTTTAGAGAAATTTTTATATTATAACCTAAAATGAGAGACTTAATTAAACACATACTCAAGGAAGAACTCTTAAAAGAAGAAAAAGTCGTTAATTTTGATACCCCTAACAATAATTTTGTCGTAATAGCTGGAGGACCGGGTGCTGGAAAGAGTTTTATCACTAAAAATCTAATAAATTTAGATAATGTGAAGAATTTTAATGTTGACCAGGTTCGAGTGATGACAGCAAAGAAGTTATGGGGTGATGAATGGGAAGAAAACATATCTACACCGGAAGGATACCAAAAGATACTTGATATGACCTTCACAACGTCGGACCCACGCAATAAAACAGTTAAATTTCTTAAAAGTTTCTTGGAATATGAAAGAAATCATCCAGTTAATATAGTTTATGATGCTGGTGGTGGTCAAGAACAGGTAATGAAAGATGTTCACAAGTTAGCCAAGGATAATGGGTTTAACACCACACTAGTTTATGTTAGAACACCATTAGAATTAGCACAAATGAGAAATGATGAACGACCAAGAAGTCTACCCTCCGACATGGTTGCACAATACCACCAAAAAGTTAAGGATAATATGAGAAATATGATACCTATTTTCGATAATGTGTGGACAGTAGACAATAAAGAACTTATAGATTTATCTGATAGACCATCAGAAAATATAGAAAAGATAAAATAAGAAGTATTTATAATAAAAACAAAATGTCAAAGTTATTTAATTTATCAGAAGAAGAAAAAAATAGAATTAGAGGGTTACATTTAACAGAATCTAAGGATAAAAGAATTACATCAGTATTATCTGAACAAGGTGCTGTTAGTCCACGTGGTAAGGAAACACTTAGTATAACAATGAATTTTGGACCAGGAGAAGATACTTCTAATTATAAAACTTGGGTTATTGACCCTGTTCATCTTAAGGATGGTCTGGAATGGGTTAAGGAGTTGAGGGTTTTACTTGATAATGGAATGGCTGGTGATAGACCATTTATCCATATAGAAGGGGGTACTTCTGGTACAGGTGACTCCAAAAGAAATCAAGAGGTAATGAATGATAGGATGGACAGTGCGTTAGAGGAACTAGAAAGTGCACTAAGAATAATGAAGATAAAAGGAAAAGATGGGTTACCATATAGTTCAGAAGGATTGAAGGGTAAGACCAGGTTTAGTAGAGATTATGATATGATTGAACCAGGTTCTATATTAAATAATCAACAAGTGCCTACTGACCCAAATGACCCATTTTTTAAAGATAGACAATATATTACAATAACACTTAACCCAGCCACAGACACACCAGGATATGATAGTTTAGCTGACCAGTTTATGGAAGCTACTATAAGAAATAATCTAGGTTACTCAGAAGAAACAGTATATGGAATTTTAGATAGATTACGTGACAAAGCTGACTTTGAAGAATTTAGTGCAGAACTAGAAAGAAGTTATGGTATGGATTTCTATGGGATAGCTTGTGACAAGATAACCCAAGATTTAACACCAGATTGGTTTGACAAAATAATAGGTAAAGACCCAGAAGATGAGGTAGTTTTTGCTACGGAAATTGGTCCCGGTGATACAACCATTAATGCTCACCTAAGAAGATTAGGGGTAGACCCAATTAGTTGTTAAACGGTTTTAATTACTTCTAATTTTACTTCGGGATAATCTTTCATAACCTCTTTTACGGAGTTAATGTGTTTGTCCTTATCTTCCCAGAACTTTACAGATTTACAATTTTTATATTTATCTAAAATTTTTCTAACACGATTACCTTTATTTCGGTCCTCACCATCAATTAAATAATAATCCTCAAACTCATAGCCTAATTTTTTTAGTAACTTAACTAAAGAATCTTTAACCTCAGTAATTCTATTAGATAAAATGAGGAACAACCCATCAGGGTCATAATTCATCATTCTAACATAATCTTCTCTTGTTTTTTGAATTAGTTTAAAATTTAATTTTGGGTCTAAACTCTCCTTTTGGTCTAGATATTGTATTGTTTCTTTGTAGGGTAATTCGACAATTGTATTATCGAAGTCAAATAGGTATATATTCATAGTACAAAGATACAATATTTTTTTAAATGAATCTATATATATTCTATTTAATTTTTTTACTTAAATTAAGTATTTATTTAATATGAAGAATCTATTTGAAATATCACCTGAGGAAAAAGATAGAATTAGAGGATTACATGAAGGTTATAAAACTGTTCATGGCACCACTAGTTTATTAAATGAACAAACAACCGATAGAACTATACAAGGAACTTTATTAGACTTCGACACTAAAGAACCTTTAGTAGGTGGGAGTATCTTTATAAACGAAAGGAAAGGTGATAAGAGTGCGGGAACTACTGCCGATAGTGAAGGTAAATTTAAATTAGAAGGAATAAAACCAGGAGAAACACTAACTATGTCTTTTGTTGGGTATACAAGTAATGTAGTTAATGACAATATAATAGATATAAAAAATGGTGTAGATGAAAAATACTTTTTAAAACCAGGAATACAAACAGGTGAGGTGGTGATTAAAGCTGAGAGAGAAAAGTTTGTTGGGTGTATGGACCCAGAAGCTAAAAACTACGACCCAAAAGCCTGGATTGACTGTAAAGGTAAAGAATTTAAAGATGCAAAATATAGTGTTAAAGATGGTGAATCAAATATAGAGTTACCGACCGTTGGAGATTACGATACTTCTTGTTGTGAATATTATGAAGGATGTCATGAGGAAGACGCTGCAAATTATTATAAAAAAGATAAGGAATTAGTAAAACTTGAAGAAGAAGGTAAAACTATTAAAGCTTGTAAAAAATGTTGTAAGAAAAGTACGCAAGGATGTAAAGACGCAAGGGCTCTAAATTACGACCCAAATCTTGATAAGGGTTGTGAAGATACAAATAATGATGGTAGTCCTGATTGTTGTAATTACGCTAAGGACCAAAGAGGTGTGGTGGAAACAACACGAAAAAACTTTCAGCAATACTATGGTGATAGATTAATTAGTTCAGTTATTAATCTCTATAGTAATGAAAAGGGGAGAAACGAAAGAGACATTAAAAAATTAGTAGGAAACCATAAAATAAATAATGCCGTACCACAATTTATAAGAAGTAGTGACGGTAACCATATAGGGTTTATCATTCCATTACAAGCAGATACTGAAGCTATTAGAAAACTTAAAGAAAAAATATCTTCTACTAGGAACCCAAAGAAAAAAGAAAAACTAAAACAAAAATTAAAAGAGGTATCATCTAATAATGTAGAGATAGTTGTAAGATTCGGGAGGAACCTAAAAGATATACTCACATTCCAAAACTACAAAGATGGTCCAGAGATTTACCTTAGACCAAAAGGTAGTGAGAAAAGAGGAAAACGAGTATATGTGGGGCCTACAGAATTTAATCAAGTAGCACTTACACAAAGATTAGTTCCTTTTTTACAAGCTTTAAACAAAGCACGTGACCTTGTACCTCAAACGGATTCTAATTTCGATGAATAATCGAAACATAATATTTTATTTGTCGTATAATATAAACACCACCAAAGTAATAAAATATTTAACCCCATAAAGTTTGTACATTTAAAAAAAATGATTATCTTTGTAGTGTAATTTAACCAATCGTCTAACCAAATAAAAAATAAAATTATGAAAAAATTCCTCCTACCACTTCTTACTGTTCTAGTTATCTTTACTTCATGTGAAAAAGAAGATGATTTGTTTACACCAGTAAATCCACCAAATACAAATACTAATATGAATAATACCGATACTACAACTATTAATAATACTGATACAACTACAAATAATAATGGTGTTACTGTTTTATCACCATCACAAACACTACCTTTCTCTTTCGCTACTGTCCTTGGGGAGGGATATGATGTTACTACAGCAGAGTTCGCTATTAATTGTTCAGAACAAACCACATTATTGGTAGATACGTCATATTCATATACTAGTACAAATTATACTTCACCAGTACCAGCCCAAAAACAATATGGAAACGGTTATATATCTTTATACTCTGGACCAATGAGTCCAGTATTTAACGGACAAGGTGCACAAGGGGTCTTCGCTACAACTACATACCCAGTAAACAGTAACTACTGGCCGAGTCACTCTTTAGATTTTGAAGAAGAAATGATGTTAAGTCATATTATGTCTTATAGTTACACACCAGGAGTTTTAACTTTAGATTTACTAACATATGCATGTGGTGGAGATATGGTAGAATGGACGGTAGATTTAATGGTGACGGAGTATAGTGATGGTACAATTGAACTATCTATAGACCAAGGACCAAATACAACAATGGATGGTCAAATTACGTGGGACTCACACTTAAAACTTACACTCCAAAAGAACTTTTAAAAGTTTAATAAAATTATAGTCGGTCAAAATATCCCAAATCAAAAGTTTGGGATATTTATTTATAACATGTTACGCACCCTGTGCGTTTATTTATAAATAAAATGAAATATATATATTAATTTATGGCCAATTATAATTGCACCCCACTGGGATGTATTCAAGACCCACTTGGTACTTACCCAGACCTACAATCCTGTCAATCCGCATGTGTCGGATGGGGATGTCCACCACAATTAACAACAAATACAAATATTATCTTTGCTTATGATGGTTCCGGGTCGTACGGGAGCTCACAAGCACGTTTGGGTATGTTTAAATCTGCAACTGCATGGACAGAAACTTTAGCACAAGCAGGGTGGGTTGGGACCGCGGACCATACTATCATGGGGTATCAAACAAGTACTACAAGTAATCCTATTGATGTTACGACTCCATCGGGTACGGTTACTCTTAGTGGTTGGGTGAATTGGGCTGAAGACTGGTTAACTCACGGGTTGATACCTTATATCCTCACAAACCAAGTTAACGGCGTGCGAAATGCGTCAACTAGTTTATGGCAAATGTTAAGTACTGGGAGTGATTTGGAGATTCCTATAAATGTACAATCACAATACTTTAGTAATTATGACCGGAGACCTAATATGGCGGTTACTGGAGCGACTTATCCTTCAGTCCCTACACTTGTAGTTTCTTTTTGCCACCAATCTTCTAATTATCGTTACACTAATCCCAGATACCAAATGGAGTATGACCTTTGGTCAAAATTATATGATAATGCACCAAATCCTGACTATATGAAGGCATTTTTATTTCCTGTAAAAAATGAATGTCAAAGTGCTACGTGGTGGTACACATTACAACAAACTTTAACATTTGGAGTCCAGGCAATACTAAAAGGGAATCAAGATGATGTCGCAAACGGTGGTACTGGTACACTTGATGGTACGTGGATTACCTATCCTACCGGTTCAATGATGCCTAACGGAAGTATATGTCCTCCAGGAAATTTCGGAGCACAAGGGGGGTGTACTACAGCACCGCTTGGACCTGCAACCCAAACTCCTTGTGTTCAAGGCCCTTGGGCACCTTGTGGTGCTAATGGTGCCACAGGGCAGTTTTGTTACTGGTCAGAGACTTTACCAGTAGACTCTAATGGAATTGCAATACCCGGAACCTGGTACACTTGGGCAGCCTCAGCCTCAGCTGATTTATCAGTTAATGGGTTTTGGGTTGGAGGTAGCCCAACATGGGGTGGATTAGAGGATAAAGGTTGGGGGATTAATGTAAGTCTTTTAGGTACAGACTCAGCTTTACTATCTACCGCTTTAAATGATTCAGTAGGTACCGTAGCTACTCCAGCTACAATTTGTATTTCTGCAGAAACAGATTATACAACATCTACGGATTATCCTTACCCAGATTTATTAGCTTGTAATAGTGTATGTTTCCCATTACTAGACCCATGGTTATGTCCGCAAGATGGAACACCTTGTATTCAAGACCCAACAGGAACATTCCCTTTTGGTCCTGGTACGCCATACGCAACAGTTGATGACGCTTATACCGCATGTACCGCACAATGTCAGAATGTTACAGCATATACTTGTAGTAATTATGGTTGTGTAGAAGACGTGGACGGAATATTCCCTAGTTTATCAGCATGTACAGCACAGTGTCAATCTTATTCATGTACAACAAATGGTTGTTACGGTCCTTTTGTAGGAACGGGGAATACAGGAACTTATTTAGAAATGTCCTCATGTACCGCAACATGTTATCACTTTGAATGTGTAACATCTAGTTACGCGGCATCAGGAATCTTACCAAACGATTATAACTCTGCATCATCAGGAACAACAAACGGTTGTTTACAATTACCTGGTAGTGGAGGAACAAGCCCTAATGCTTTAGGGTTTAACGAATACACAACTTTATCTGCTTGTACGGCTTCTTGTGTGTCTTGGCAATGTTGTGAACCACTATCAATAGGCCCAGACAGTGTAATGTATGTTTACTACGACATTACTTCTATGGACGCCACTCAAACACAGAACGCTATTAAAGGTATTATTGATTGGACGGAAAACCATCTAGAATTTACAGGACATACCTATCACATGTTATGGTGGTCGGAAAGATGGTTAGCTTTCCCTACTGTCGCATACGATATGGATGTGTATAGATTTACCGATGGGGTACCTTCATCTTACCTTACAGACCCTAATAATTTAGCGGCAGGTATAAGTTATGACGCACCAGCTATTTGGGGTTATATGGGGTTTGGTCAATCCTCCTCAGCATACTGGACCTCTTCGACTAGTAAACCTGTACAAGCGTTAAGAGATGTATATCATCCAACAACTGGATTTGATTCTTGGATTACACCAGGCACATATAATGGAAACGCAACACATACTGTTCATGATAGTTTTTCACCTGGAAGTACCAGCCCAACTTGGACGAATGGTCAGGTTACAAAAGGTTATGGTGGAGTAATGACGGCATCTACGTCAGACGACGTAATTACCATAATATTCGAAGACGAGTCAGTTTCTCAATACCATTACCAGGGTAATGGTACTTCATTTGGTAATGAACCACATCAAACCTATAAAGATGACCACACAAGATATTTCGCGATACACGACGCTGTTACCGCAACCACTCAAGGTGGGGGTACCGGAGGTAACATAAGAAGTTTTCTCTACCCTACAGTTACTACTTTAGGTGGTTCAAATACTGCAGCCCAAGGTTTTGCTTTACATTCTATAGCTGCGATAGATAGTGGGACCAATAGTCCACTAGATGGTAAATGGACTTCAGCAACATATCCTTTAGATAATAACGCTTATGGGTATGTACAACCTTGGACACACGCTCAATGTAGCGTAATTACTCAGCTAAGTATATTAGTAAGTCAAAATCCTTACTGGACTGGTACAGTACCAACATGGGGTGGACTAGACCAATATGGATGGTCAATTAATTTTAGATTTGACATATATGACCAAACTATTTTTGAAGAAGATTTAACTTCATTTATGACCGGTAGTTCTCAAGCGTGTACAACTATATGTACATCAGGACATACTGCACTTGATGCCGAATTCCCATATAGTTCACAAACTCTATGTGAGGGACTAGTTGGTTTAGGTGAGTGTACGGGGTGTACTAAATTTAATTGTGGTCCAAACGGATGTTATACAGCAGCAACTGGAGAATTTGATTGTCTATCTGATTGTACGGCATCTTGTTATTCTTATTCATGTACAACAACAGGTTGTACAGACCACAACCCACCAACAGGAACAACTTTCCCATATACATCAACAGATGGTGTGAGTTATTATTCATACTATGGTAGTGGTGGTACATTTAGTAGCAATACTGATTGTGAGTTAGTATGTAATAGTTGGGAGTGTGGTCCTGGTGGATGTTATATGCAAACAAATGGTACAGGAGGAACTTATAGTAGTGAGACACACTGTCAGCTTGAATGTTCAGGTTATAACTGTGACCAACAATTCGGGTGTATCCCAGAGATTGGTAATGACTATGAATACGCAACATTACTAGAGTGTCAGACTGGATGTACTTATTGGGAGTGTGATGTGGTACTGGGGTGTATATCAAAAACCGGTGTTACGACAGGTTCCATATACGAATTTCAGAGTCAAACCGCATGTACTAATTATTGTGCATCATTTAATTGTGGAGTAAACGGATGTTATGAATTAAATAATTTATCAGGTACGTACCAAGATATAACTCTATTACCTATAATTTCATCTGCAGCATGTACCGCATCTTGTATATCATTTAATTGTGGTACTTCAGGTTGTAGTGAAGTAACAGGTACTGGTGGAACTTATAGTACTTCAGCTTCTTGTACAGGAAATTGTGTATCTTATTCTTGTGGTACCGATAGTAATCCTGGTTGTAATTTATGGAACGTACCAAACTACGGTACAGGTGGTACTTGGACATCAGTTATAGACTGTGACAATAATTGTATATCTTGGGAATGTGGTTCTGAAGCTTTGGGGGATTTATACAACGGAACCCCAACGGGATGTCTACCACAATCATATACAGGTGGTTCATTTAGTAGTTTAACACATTGTTTGGAGGAGGGATATGACTATCTATCACCAGACTATACAAATACTGGTAATTGTACAACTTGGGATTGTTCTGCTACTGGATGTATACCATTGACTGGTACTGGAGGACAATTTGTTTCACTATCATCTTGTACGGGCGTATGTACATCATATGAATGTATTCCAGGTACAGCAACAAAACCGGAAGGTGGTCAGATATGGACTGGTGGTGGTTGTACACTCTATAACTCACCAAACTACGGTACTGGTGGAACTTTCCTATATGAATGGCAATGTAGTGGTGAATGTAGGTCTTGGGACTGTACAAGTACGGGATGTACTGAAGTAAGTGCAGGTGCGGGTAGTGGAGCAACTTATCTAACTGCATTAGCTTGTGATAGTGGATGTACGTCTTATAATTGTGGTGACACCGGATGTACCTCACAAGTAGGTTCGGGAGGAACTTTCTTTAGTTCTACAAATCCTGATTGGGGTGTCACAGCGTGTACAGCAACATGTATCTCTTATGATTGTGGTATACCAGGATGTTACCAATACAATCAACAACTGGGAGGTGGTTCAGGGGGAACTTTCTATAACGCTACCGCATCAATATCAGCATTAACAGCTTGTACCGCAGCGTGTATATCATACGAATGTACGACAGGTGGTTGTTCAGACATACAAGGTACTGGAGCAACAAATTCTTTCTCAGCTGAATCAGCATGTACCGCTACATGTATTAACTGGGGATGTCTAAACAACCCAATAGAAACAAACTGTGAAATTTATGCATATTACGATACAACCTCAATGGACTTTAACGCGGTAAAAACGGCGATTACTGGTCTAGAGGATTGGATTACGACCATACAAAACTTTACTGGTGGTTTATACCACACATTAGTTAATGATGAAAGGTGGCTAAGTTGGGCTAGTTCAGTATACCATTCAGAATTTACAGCAGGAACCTCATCCATATTCCAAAACCCAACAGCAATGATGATTCATGATTGGGCGAGTGGGTTGTCTATGACGAATGTTTATGATAATATGGCACCGGGTAATTCTACATTCCTATTCCCAGGAATAACAACAACAGGTCCAGCACCAGCGGCCTCACATACGGATTGTGTTTTAGTTATTACATTTATAGATGAGTCAGGACCTAATAATGGTCTGGGTACAACCAATGTTTATACTTCGGATGACGCGGGTAGTGTGAATAACGCTATTCCTAATTTTGCAGGTATTTTATCTAACCCACTAGACCAACCAACACCAACGTGGAAAGTAGACTTTACCGCTTACTCAGCTACATATGCTACAGTAACTACAGCAGGAGGGTCATTAAACTGTTTCATGTACCCAACAGAATCTTTCCAACCTCAGTCACCGGATAATGAATTATTCGCGTTACACGTGGTTGCAGCTATTGATTCAGGAAATCAAGCAGTGGGAACTCAAGGAGAAAATTGGTTACCAGGTACTGCACCACGTAGATTAATTAGTGGTGGAATCCTAGGTGGTGTACCAGAGCTATGTTCAATAGCAGACTTAACAGCTTTAGAGGTTAGTAATCCTTACCTCTTGTCAGTTGATTCCTACACACCAAATGTAGGTAACCTAGATACTAAAGGATGGGGTTATAACATAAACTTTGGTTCTTACACCCCAGGTGGATTCAATAGTGATTTGAGTACTTTCTTAAATACAGTATCTTCTAATTTAACCTTATGTGTGTCAGCAAACACCATACCAACGATAGAATATCCATTCCCTACTCAATCTGCGTGTACTGCAGATTGTTACTCTTATGAATGTACATTCAATGGTTGTGTTGAATTTAACGGAACAGGTGGTACACCGACTTATTACCCTACTTTACTAGAATGTGAAAGTGCGTGTACTTCATGGAATTGTACAACTACAGCATGTACAGTACAAGTAGGTACTGGAGGTACTTGGTTGAGTTCAGGAGCCTGTACCACAGCATGTACATCATTTAATTGTGAAGATATTACCACATACACCCCAAGTGTGTCGTGGCCAATAGCAAATGGATGTATAGAACAAACGGGTTCTGGTGGAACATTCTATGGAGCGGCAGCTGGAAGTTCAGGTAGTTCTATATTTGGTTGGTCCGCATGTACTGCAGATTGTCAATCATGGAATTGTCTTGTAAATTGTACCGGTGGTACAACAGGATGTACAGCATGGCCAAATACGGCAGCAACATATACCGCTTTAACCTCGTGTACCGCAAGTTGTTCTATAGATTGGTATTGTACAGAAGCATATGAAATGGATACGTGTGATGGTTTAACAGATACCACTTATGTAGATATGAATTTCTATGGTAGTGGAATACCATATTTTTCTGATAACCCAGGTAATCACACTCTAACTTTTGCAAATTATAAGTTTACAAGAATTCTGGACCCAACACTACAAGCTTCATATACTACACCATGTGTTTCACCTTGGAACGCTTCTCATTACCAAGGACCACTACCTACGAGTATAGACCCATCACAACCATACTTACCGAGTACTCTGGGACGTTATTCTTATATACAATATCTAGAAATATATGATACAACTTCACCAATACCATATCCAGGTAATGTTATATCTGGACCACACATTAATTGGAGTAGTACTATCGCTGGTATATTAGGAATAAGTGACCAATGTTTACAAACTCAAGGATTGTCAACAAGTTCAAGCTGGTTGGATGTACATGCAGCTCTTGTTAGTTGTAACTACAACTTACATGCAACTTACAATTGGTGTACTTGTTATGAAGTACCGTGTGATGTTTTCTGTGACGATGGTAATGTTACCATACCTGTTACAGCACAAGGACCATTTACTACTTCAGGTGCAGCAGAATCAGCATGTTGTGTAAGTGTAACATATAGTTGTATAACTGGTACAGAGATAGATAGTTGTAGTGGTAGAACAACTTTACCAGGACAATTTAATTCTACAACAGATGCTTGGGATTGGTTAGCAGTTAATTTAGGAAATACTGATTTAACTACTTTACGATACGAGTCGACAACTCCAGCCGTAAATGTTAGTGGGGCATGTGCAGGACCAAACGGTGGTGTACTATATGAAATAGCACCAGTAACATACTCATTACTAAACCCAAATGTAAGTTATAATACTTGGAATTTATTTATAAATCAGATGCAGGGTGCTGGTACAACAGGTATCTTATCGGGTATGAGTTATACAGATGTAAACACTTATGTTTACGCACAATCAGGCCAAACTATACAAGTATGTGATGAAATATGTCATTGTTCAGTTATACCATGTGAATGTATTGAACTTTATGATGGTACAGGACAATATTTAACACATGAAGACTGTATGTCAGGTACTAGTACTTTAGCAGCATGTTGCCCAAATACCGGTACAACTGGTACGTCTTGGGATTGTGTGTCAGGCATAACATACCTACCAATATGTGACACAAAACCATATATTGGTAACTTTAACGACCAGTTTGCCACGGTTGACTACTTTAGAGTAGGAAACCCAACAGGTATCTTTGGACAACACAAATACACAGCAAGTAATGTTATAGATAATAACGGTACTAGTAGTGTAGTCATACCAAACACATGGGCAGAAGTACAATCTAGTACTAACCCTGGGTACACATGGCAATCATGTTATAAAGAATTTAGTTTAACGTTATGGATTGCGGCGACGGTCGCTTATAGACCTTATAAACACATCAAAAGTATTTCACACCCAGCAGTTACAGGTGGTTTAGAGTATACTAACTGGAATGCATTCTATACAGCGGCAGCAGGAGCTTTTACACTAACAACTTCGTTAGACGCTCTCCAAGTTTGTCAAAGTATCGACAGTCAATATTGGGGTAGTAATAACTTTGGTTGTGTGGTAGATACAATGAAGTGTTGTAACCAAGAAGATTGTTATTGTTACGAAACATTTACAACAGGGGGTACATACTTTACCGAAATACAATGTCTCGACCCATTAACTGGTTGTTGTCCAGAATATACTGGATGGACATGTGAAGTCGTAGACCCAATCACTTTAGCTGTAACAACTTCCTTACCTTGTTACTTTATTAGCCAAAGTTCACCAATAATGTTATACCACACTATTGATACACCACTCAACATACCATTAGGAGGTGCACAATGGGAGTGTGACCAAAACTTTAGTTATTGTGACCCAGTACCAGTAGGAGAGATGTGGTCTTGTGTGACAACGCAAGTTAACACATGTGACCCTAACGGGGATAGTTTAGGTGAAATAACTGGAACCACACTAGGTCCAAACATGGTACAAACCGACTTTACTTATGGTCAAGTACCTGGTTACCAATTACACCCTTCAATGTTATGTGATAACCCAACATACCCACTTGCGGGCACCTGTCATACTCAATATCCATTCTCAAGTAGTACAGACCAATTCTGGCCACTACTACAATCTACATCTCTAGCAATAGGAGCTTATTTAGGTGGGTATGGTCAAGTAGAAAGTATATTAACTGATTATCACTATTATGACCCATATACACCATTATCGTCTACTACATTCCAGTTAGGAAGTGTGGATATATTAGGTACAAGCCTTATAAACCCTAATGACCCATCATGTGTGTATCCATTACCATATACTGTACCGCCGGAAACTTGTATGGGTATAAACGCAACAGGTGGAACAGGAATGCCACTGTTCAGTATTTTAAGTGTTGCACATAGAGATATTAATTATAACACACCGTATGGTTCTTGGGGTGAATTTATAGATGCAGCAATATTATTAGGTTATAGTGTTAACACTAACCATAATGTAGACCAGTTAGGGCAGCTTTACCCGTTAACATTTGGTTGTGATGAAGACATAATCACTACCCAAACCTCAACTACTGGAGCAGCATGGTATTCAGGGTGTGGATGGTCCTTTGATATGGTACCTTGTTTATGTGACATAACATGTTGTTGTGAAACTGGATTTACACAAGGATTCATTACCGAAGAAGAATGTTTAGACCCAGTTAATGGATGTTGTCCAGAACTAAGTTCTTATACATGTACCATTAATGGTTGTATAGACCCAGGGAATGGTAGTGGAGAATTTACTGGATTAACAGCATACGCACAATGTGAAGCAGTATGTAAAGAATGGAAATGTATATCAAGTACAACTGTAACAGATACATGTGCAAGTAAAACAATAATACCGTCATTAGGTAATATTGATATTACAGAGTATACACCTAGTTATAATACTTTAACTAGAGGTCCATGGGATGCTTTAGCTTACTTAGCGGACCCTATGAATGGACTACAAGGACAAACATGGGACAACTACAAATGGGATTGTGGTGAAGGTTGTGGTTGGGCTGTTGATGATTGTGACGCACCTCATGGAGCATATAAATTTATAAGTACTATAAATATACTAGACCCAGCACCTTCAGGTGGTTGGTATTGCCAAAACTGTGGGTCAGTTTCTAATTGGGCAGATTTAATTTCATGGATGAACCTTAATATAGGTGGTGGAACTGCTTTATTTAATCTAGGTCAGGACTATAACCAAGTAGCACAAACTCTATGGAATGGAATTCCAGGAACCAACTTTAACGGTGGACTAGAACTAGTACCTCAAATAGGAGCTTGTTCATGTATACCAGGACCTTGTGATTGTGTATTAACCGGTGGTACCGGACATAGTGGTACTTATCACTTAGTCACTGGACAAACACAGTGTGAGTGGGATTGTTGTTCAGGGGTAACTATCCCAGAATGTTCTATCCTAATTACTGGTAAAGAAGAAGGAGTACTTTACTACCAATTCGATACTAACTCAACAACTAAATTATTTGATACACCACCATATGAGAGGTTAGATATAGCGGCAAGACAAAATAAATTATGGGTTTATGCGGACACGGGAGCAGCTTATGAAATTAAAGAATTTGATGTAGTATACTACCCATACTTCCAACACCTATTTAATAGGGATATTACTGTACCTGCAATTGCGATGGGTAGAGGTCTAACACCAACAGAAGACCCTAATATATTATTAACAGCAAATGATAAGGTTTATAAAATAGATATAACCACAACTGTTGCAGTACCTACTTTACAATTCCCTCTACCTAGTGGGTTAACTTGTACTGGTGATATTATGTATGACCACATTACGGGCAACATGATTATTACTTATGGTACTGGTGCTACACAATATGTAGGTAAATTTGACGGTGGAGGTAATCTTCTAGAAGAAAGTCATATCAATAGTACTACACCTGGTATAGGGGTTAATGAAAGTATAGACAGTTTATTCAACTACGGTACCTGGTCACCAGTTATAGTTAATCAACAATACTGGAATGGTAACACTGGACCTATATATGGAATAACAAATCAGAGAAGAGTTATCGAGTTACTCCAAACTCCAACATTACAATTTGCACCAGTAGCAACACAAACATTAACACTAGTTAATCAAATAAGTAATGAGGTACATGGAGCGACAAACATATTCAATATAATAAACGGGCAACTTAAGAGTTGTGTGGATATAACAGGTACAACCTCAATAGACGATGTATATTGGTGTGATGGTATGTTAGGGTGTCTACCTTATCCACCAAACGTTACTCCACCTAATTCATTTGGTCCACACATAGACTTATTAACATGTGAAAACCATTGTAATTTTGTTTGTGGTGACTGTGTTCAAAGTTGTGAGTGTACACTCGTAACCACACCTATTGGAAGTGGTTGTAACCCAGAACCAACTATGGCAGATTGTATATCACAAAATCTAGCTAATCCAACTACTGTGTATGGTGGTGAAGGTTGTTGTAACTGTTTCGCTTGTCAATCAGTAACGTTTACATATTATGAACCAACAGCTGGTGTATGGACACAACAAACCGTTAATACCAACATAAATACTTGGGGTACTTTCGCTTCGGCATGGTCTCCAATAATTTATAGTGTAGGTGATGTTGTTATGTATACGGACCCATTAGGTAACACATGTTGTTACACACTGGTTTACCATCACTACGATGAAACTCAAACTCCGTACGATGCATGGACAGAATACTCAACAAATTTAGCTAACGGAAATCCAACATGGCCAGGAGGAAGTAATGAAATTTCGTGGATAGTGTGTGATGAAGATTGCCCAACGATAATTACATGGTCTTGTATTACTGGAACGACAGTAGTTTCAAATGACACATGTGGAGGAGCAGTAGACACTGGAACTGGAGGGTTATCTTTTACACCACAAATACAATATATTGCATATAATGGTTATGCTTTATGGCATACACAATTTGAGGATTTAAAATGGGATTGTGGTAGTCAACAAAATCCATTACCAGGAAACCCATGTCCAGCAATGGTTGGACATTGGGCTAAGATAATTGGTTGTAGAATAACACATGTTAGTGGTGCACTAGCAACACCATCACAAGGAGTGATACAAACTACATGGGCTGACTTTATAGACCAGATTAATGGTTTATTGGGTGGAAGCGTTTACAGTTTCGCTTACAGTGATAGATGGCAAGATTTAGAAGCTATTCTTGGAAGTCAAAGTTACGACGGTTCACCAGTTCCAGGAAACGCGGTAGACATAGAATGTCTATGGGAATATTGTGAATGTAACCCAACACTACCATCTCCACTTGTCGATGGTTGTGATGACAAATCTGATATCACTAATACTATGAGTGCTTGGCAGACGGCAAATGGTATGTGGTGGCAAATGACCGTAAATTATTTCACCACACCAGGACAACCACAATATAATACATTAGCCGACCCTAATTCAGGGGATATAATTAGTAATTACAAATATGAACAACCAGATTTCCCTGGTAGTCAGAATCCATGTTATGGTCCATTAGGTGGAATCTATAGGTACGTCAATAAATTCGGTATTACTGGATGTAGAACTAGACATGCGGTCCAAACGGCAGCACAAGCTCAAAACGGTCATGTTAATTATGGTCAATTTGTTGATTTCTGGAATAACCAAGGAATGTTAGGGACCGCCGATGAATTATACTATAGTGACCCATACACAACAAACTTTACAAAAGTAGAGGATTGGTGTGGTACGGGCCCAGACCCAGACAATGGAAATAATAATGCAATTGGTGGAAGTGCTATATGTAATTGTACATACCCACCAACACCTTCTTATGAGCCTTGTCATTGTGAACCTATTTATGGACCAGGAGGATACCCAACATCAGCTATATGTGAAGAAATATGTTGTTCGGGTGACACGAGTTGGAGTTGTAATACGGGTACCACTATTGCGTGGGAAGACTCGGTAGATTGTGGCACTAGACCATACCATTTACCATCTTTGGTAACAACATCTACCGCTACTGACAATATAAGTCCTACAGGACAACTTGCAAATCCAGCAAATGGACTACAACAGACACTACTGAGTCAATTGAAATTTGCCGCGGGGACCGTTAACAATGTAGCAGTAGCAGCGTTTGGTATCGGTCAATTCCCTAATGAATGTTGGGATGTTGAGGAGGTAGCGGTTGTTTATGGACCTGATTCTGCGTGGAGAACTATCGGTGAAGTAAAAATAATGTTATTCCAATCAACACAACCACCTACACCGGCAACAGTTATTCAATCTACAGTTTCATGGAAAGACTTGATAACTCAGCTCTCGTCTCCACCACACAATTTCAGTGTTAATTTAAGTATGACAGCACAACAAGTGGTGAATACGATAAATGCACAAACCACACAATTGGTTCAGGTTCAATTAGGATACTCTGTAAATATGTGTACTTGTCCACCAACCCCTTGTGGGTGTACGGAGATACCGGGAACATTAGGGTATCCAACATCGGCATCTTGTGAAGCTGTATGTTGTCCTATAACAGCTGGTACATTATATGATTGTACAATTAATGGTTGTATACCATCATCTAATGGTACGTATAGTAACTTAACACATTGTGAAGAAGTTTGTAAAGAATGGATTTGTGATGAAGACGGGGATTGTATTGGTTCATGTGATATGGGTGGAAATAATACACCAAGAACAGCATATCCACTCTGGTTATTTGGAACACCAGAGGACCTATTACCTTATCTTGCATCACCGGCAACAATACCGTTACAATCGCCATTACTACCACCTATTGTTGGTAATATGCAAAACGCGGATGTGACTTATTATAAGTTTGACTGTATAAATTGTTCGTCGGCAGCAATACAAACATGTCCATCTCCAAATGGAACTTATTGGGCACCTTCAGGTATGTGGATAGAAAATACACCTAATGCCTCACCAATGGTTTACTCTGGACCACACTACACGTGGCAAGAGGTTGTGAATGCAGCTGTAACTCAAGGATTTATTGTGAACAACAACACATCATATGATGACTTTAGAACAGAATTATCTTTATTAGAAAGACAAGTAGTGATTAAAGGAAACCCTTGTTATGGTAGTCCTACTGGATGTGATTGTGTACCTATCCCTGGTACAGGTCATACTGGTGGATGGGAATATACCACAGGTAATTACCACCCATGTGTATCTGCGTGTTGTTCAGGTGACACCTTTGATTGTACATTATATGGTTGTGTACCTAATATGACTAATTCAGGTCAATACCTATCAATGTCCTCATGTACAGAAGATTGTAAAGAATGGGAATGTATACCAGGTATTAACTTCACTAATAGTTGTAGTGGACAAACATTACTAAACATAGATTGGACTAGTACACCATTAGGTACTAATGGGTTCTTTGACCAAAAACAATTATCCTACATCGCAGACTCTGCAAACGGATTACAATTCCAAGATGTAACTCAATATAAATGGTTTAACCAAAATGGTCCAGTATCAAATTCTAATAGTTACTGTACACATCCTTTTACTAGTGGTAATACCACAATGCAATTCGATTTAAGACCGTTCCTGGCTATTGTAACAACTAATAATTCATTCTCACAGAATAATGCAGTATTTACTAACGCTGATAATTATAACCCATCGACACTCGCTTGTGACTCAACTGGTTGTAGATTTAGTACTTGGGCACAATTAGTTACTGGGTGTAATATAATGGGTGTGACAGATTGGTTTGGTAACCCAATAACACTCTCGAACACTTATATGGAGGTTAGGTCAGCTATATCATCTCATTGGGGGATTGTAGGTTCTATTTTAAGACTTTATAGTAATGCTTGTCTTTGTTATGGAAACGCATGTTCATGTTTAACAGTAGCAGGTACAGGACACACAGGAAATTACTACACAGACTTCAATAGTTGTAATATAGCAGCAAACGCGAACCCATGTTGTACACTACCTACAGATTATTGGTACTGTCAACCGGGACTAAACACACAAAACGGTTTACAAGGTAATTGTACATGTATACAAGGAATAACTGCAGGTCAACCAGGAGCTTACCCAACACTAGCAGATTGTAAAGCATCGACTGGTAATTGTTGTGATAATCATTGGTACGATTGTCTGGACCAGGGGACACCACAAGCAGGTTGTGTTGGATTAGCAAATAATGCTGTGGGACAATATCAAACATATATTGATTGTTATCATGATTGTGATAAATTAGGTTATAATTGTGAAATTGTTGATGACGGTCCTGGTAATTCAGGCCCGGGAGGTTCAGGATATCTTTCTTGTGTACCTTGCGTGGGAATCACATGTCAATATACTTACCTAACAGCAGCAGGGGCACCGTATTACGGGGACCCACTTGCACAATGTCAAGATAGTTGTCCAGGAAAAGACTGTTGGAAATGTTGTATGGATAAAAATGGGTGGATTACTCAGTTAAGTCCAGCATTATCACCAATACAATGTGTTTGTCCTAAAGGAACAGTAGAAGTACAATGTGACGGAAGTGGACCTTGTCCACATCCAGTATCTTGTATACCAGGATATGTTTATAATTGGACTTACTGTAAATGTGTATGTGAACCTAATATGTCATGTGCACCAGGTTACCATTGGAGTTATGACGCATGTACTTGTGTCCCTAATATTATTGGACCAGTTGATTTTGTAGGTTCACAAGGGGAAGTACTACAAAGTATGGCAAACTTTAAACACCAACCAGGAGAAAGACCTATTATAAACGAATTTATAAAAGGGGTACAATTACTAGAGTATATGACGACAAAAGGTTATTACCTAGGTAGTGATGAATGTAGTCATTGTACTGATGGTACTCAAGGAATTTGTGTATTAGATGGATGTTTATATTTCCCTAATTATGAAAAATACGGAAATAAGTATATAGGGTGGAAAAGTTTACTAGTTACAGGTAGTGACCCACAACTAACGACCGTAACACCAACCATAGGGCCACCAACAACACCTATCCTAACTGGAGCAACACTACAAGGTTATAGTTGTATTGACGACCCTACAAATCCACCAAATTACACTAACTGTGTTATGTATGGTACATCACAATATGTGGCTTATTATGGGACAGCAGCCCCACAATACGCAACCCTACAAGATTGTTTCATAGCAGGGTGTGATTTTTCAGGGAATGTACAAACAGTAGGGTTTAGTTGTGTAGATAACCCTGACAACCCACCAACCTATACTGAATGTTTAGAATATGGTACAGCACCTTATTTAGCTTACTTTGGGAACGCTGCACCACAATATTCAACACTACAAGACTGTTTCATGGCAGGATGTGATTTTTCAGGAAGTGTATATTACCAATGTACAGTAGAAACAAATCCATTAGTAGGTGAAAGTCAACAATCATGTATACCAGTTGATGGTGTAAGTGGTCCAGGATTATTTACCTCACTAGAAGATTGTTTAAATAGTGGTTGTGCTGGATGGATGGCATGTGACCAAACTAAAGTTACACAAGTTAATGGTATAGGTATAGAAGCAAATTCGATTTACCCAATCCCAATGTGTTGTGAAAGTTATATAAATTCAGCAACCATCCCATTAACAGTAGAAAATTGTCAAAGTAACTGTAGTAATATGAGTGAACCTTGGTTCCCACTATATAATGTTATCGGAATAAATACTTATTATGAATCACCATTAGGTTATTTAATGAGAGAGTTGAATCCATATGTTAGAAATGGTACTTGTGCGGTTTCACTAACACCAGATAGTATAGGTAGAGGAAGGACCCAAAGAACTATATATGATATAAATTATTAAAATGGTAAAAGAAGAAAAACTTACTTATAAACAGATAAATAAAAAACTTAACCTTCTAATTAAGAAGGTTAAGGTTCTATCTGAGATGAAAAAGAAAAAAAACCAAAAGGTACTTGCATAATGACAAAAATTATGTTGTACTTTTTGGTCCTATTTCACCATTTAGGTATTATAGGATTTTTAGTCTCCGCTCCTTTATTAATGATAAAGGAACCATTCTGGGTGTGGTTACCAGTTAATACCTGGATTCTGCATTTAATCTTTTCACCAGTTTTGGTTTGTCCTTTAACAATATGGGAAAATAGATTAAGAAAAAAATTAGGGTGGGAAAAGATAGACACTTTTTTTAAACATTATTATATTAGACCTTACAAGAGATGGCGAAAAAAATAATCATATCAGAAGAACAGTTAAAGAGAATCGTTAACAAAATTAACGAGGATGATAACTGGTGGGAAAGTGAAGGTCCTGATAAATGGGACTTACTAGAAAAAGATTTAAGATTTGTTGTAGATAAGATTATAGACAAACACAAATCAAACTGGGGTGATGACCAGTATGCCGTAATAGGTGCAATCGAAGAAATTTTTCAAGGAATGTTTGCGAAGGTAGGTCGTTAAACTAAAACAACCTCAACTCTACAGAACTGGTTAACTAAATCTCTATACTGGTCATAGTGGTCCCATAAAGATTCTATAGTTTCCATTTGGTCTTCAGTATAATTTCTAAATGAACTTAATTTATTTCTTGCACTTTCTGGGAATAAGGTCTGTATGAATGGTTCATCCCATTCAGAAGGTGGCTCACTAGTAACCAAATCACCATCCTTATCGATAAGGACCCTGATATCCCAACAAGCGTAACCAGATTCACCAAAGTCTACAGATTCATCATATAAATAATCAAAACCTATAGGTTCAACTTTAAATTTTAAATTTTCAAAACCCATCTCACTAGTTTCCATCCAAGGGGCTTGTGCAAAATCAGTATTTTCTATACCACCTAACCATTCCATTACTAATAGGGGGTATACAATGTCACCTACATTACGAAAATCCGTATAGTCTTCTGTACCCTCATGTTCCCCAACATTAAAATACTTTAAAACACCATAATCAGCTTTACCTAATTTATCCCATTGTTTAAAAATATAATCTTTATACTCTGGTTTAACATACTCATCAAAATAAGGGTCAGTAGGAGATTTTTGTTCCATTAAAGAATCAGCACCACC
>Ga0098059_1000488_pt1 | contig 24249 bp, 22 predicted proteins | sample 20_taG_FD_92580 | JGI IMG/M metagenome (GOLD analysis project Ga0098059, IMG submission 92580) | Marine viral communities from the Subarctic Pacific Ocean - 20_ETSP_OMZ_AT15318 metaG | ecosystem: Environmental > Aquatic > Marine > Oceanic | place: Subarctic Pacific Ocean | collected 2015-01-19
CAATGAGTTAACTGACACCATGAATCTAAATGATCCAACTGTATCTGACTTACGCAAGATGCAGGCCACATTCATTAAAAGATGTAATGGTAAATATCAAATACATAAAAACGATTACTCATCTATAGAAGCTAGCAAATTAATATCTGACATTTTTGAAGAACGATTTCAAAAAGTAGTGACGTTAGAGTCTAGAGTCTTTTGGATCTATGACGATTTCAATGTACAAAAAGACATGACTTTAATGAAAGATCTAGGGAAGATACTAGTATTCCCACCCCAGTACAGTCCTGAATCAGTAGCCTCACTCTTCGAGGCAGTGAAAGAGGAGCTGGAAACTAAGGCTAGACGTATCTCTGCTAACAATCAATCGGGCACTGGAACAGCAAACGAATACGCTGCTGAGTGGTCGAAGGAAGTAGAGTTATACAAACCTATCTTTAGTGGAGTGAAAGAGTTTGAAGACCTCTTGGAGGAGGTCAAAGTTAATGCACATCAAGTCCAATACAGAGATGCTGTACTGGAAGAAGCTGATGTGTTTGGTGACATAGAGTTGTAAGGAGACTCAGATGAAGAATAAACATGTATCCAAGAGAAAAAAGCAGATCAACTGGGAGTATTTAATACCACCACAGATCGGCATTGTGACTATGGCATATGGCCCTGCAGGTGTAGGTAAAACTAAAACAATTGAAACTCTAGCCAAGGCAAGAGAGAGACGTTGGATTAGAACACCGTTACCTGCCCGTCAACCAGAAGATATCGGAGGCTACCCAGATAAAAAAGATATTGTTATTGAGGGTAGTGTTCACCAGGTAATCAAGATGGTTGAGCTAGAAGAGATGGTGCGAGCCAGGCTTCAGCACTCTGTTATGCTGATTGATGAGTTCACATCAGTCAGTGACGCTACGCAAGCAGCTGCCCTAACGTGGATGGATAACCCGCCATCTAACTGCTGGGTATTTGCAGCAGGTAATAGGATGGATCAAGCTACCAATGGTAACCCACTGGCTGAGCCTATGATTAATCGTATGTGTGTAGTGGACTGGAAGGTAGACAAATCCAAGTGGATTGAGGGCATGACTAAGGGTAGTGGGATTGAGTTCCCAGAACCTGACGTACCATTAGTACCTGACGGGTGGGAAGAGACAGCTAAGTTTTTCTCACACCAAGTCACTGAGTTCCTGTTTGGTAAGCATGTGCAATCCAAACCTGAGTACTTCATCAAGGAGAATAGTGACGAGGACAGGGGCAAACCATTCCCCACTATGCGTTCTTGGACTAACCTCGCTAAGTCTTTAGGTGCTGCTACTACAGTCGGTGCCAATAAAGATGTGATGCTTGCTATAGCAGGTGGCTTTGTTGGGGAACATATAGCCCATGAGTTCCTAGATTTCCTTGAGATCTCTGAGTATGTGGATCCTGAAACTTTATTATCTGATCCCCAGGAAGTTAAGATGCCCCAATCGGTACAGTTATGTATGAGTTACGTCAGCTCTGTACTACGTAGGGTTAAAGAGGACTTAACTACTGAGCGTTGGGAGAATGCGAGGTTGTTTTTAGGTACCGTTTATAAAACCCATCCGGATATTGCACGCCAATACGAGGCTAAGCTATGGCAAATGAAACCCGATGGACATACACCTGAGATTCATCCCTCATTAGCAGAGATGGAACAGGAACGAATCGGTATTAAATAAACATTTAGTTCCTTATTAAGGAGATAATAATGAGTAACTCATTGCAAAGCGGTACTAATTGTAGTATATTATTCCGCGAGAGCAATAGTTTACGCAAAGCTAAGTTGCGTGCGGCAAGACAATGGAAGTTTTGCCGTAACGCAATCTTTAGCATGAGATCTTTGCCTGTTATAGGGCTAGGTACCATGGGCGTAGACAAGCATTGGAGATTAGCTTACGACCCTGAGTTTGTAGATAATACAAGTGAAGGTGAGCTGGCTTGTGTAATACTCCATGAACTATTGCACTTACTAAACGAGCATCATCAAAGGTTCGAGGATGAAGCTCAAGATCCAACAGACCCTAAGCAACAGAGGGACTGGAACATAGCAGCAGACTTTTCAATTAATCACATGCTTGAACAGGAGTTTAACTCTTGGCCCGCAGGTTATGAGCCGTATGCTGCAGTAAGACCGGACTATATCTGGATAACAGATGACTTCATCCAGTACTATAGCGAGGGTTTCGAGCATTATAATATTAAACGTGACCAGGAAACTGAGTCACATTACAGAATGATTAGAGCATGGGAGGAATCTAATGCCGAGAACACCAACAATAAACAAGCCAACCAAGGAGAAGTTTCTGATGGTGGAAGAGGAGTTCAACGAGAAAGTCTCAGAACTTCGAGTGTCGATCAGCAGCCTGATGAGTATGTCCGACAAGGTGAAGGAACTGCAAGCAGAGCTGAATCAAATGAAGGGAACGGTAGAAACGCTAACGCTTCAGATAATGAGCATCAACCAAGGGACAGCGGCAGCGATGCAGACGATGGACAGTCATCTACAAGGGATGTTTACGATGATCCAACAGATGAGCAACTCACCGCCACCGAATCCGGAGAGCTACAGTGGCATGGCTCCCCAGCAGGTAGACCCGGTACAGGAGGTATACAAGTAGACTTAAGCAAACACTTGCCATCACCCGACGAGGATCCCAACGCACCCGGTCTATCTAGAAGCCAGATAGATGCGGTGCTGAGGGATACCGCTTACAAGTGTGAACATTCTTCAGAGACAATGCCATTTGCATTCAAGTCCTGGGTCAGTGGAATAATAAATATTAAAGCTGACCCCTGGCAGACGATAAACAGAATGATTACTCGCACTGCAAACCATATTCGGGAAGGCAACAAGAGAACCTACCGTAGAAAGAACAGGAGATCACAGGCCACTGGCATGATGCTCCCTACTAGATACGGACAGGAGCCAGAGATTGCAATCTGTCTAGACACTAGCGGATCTATGGCTACGGAAGATTTTAAGTTAGCTAAAGGATTGATATCTAAAATATTTACGAAGTTCAAATCCCAGAATTCAATTGATATTTATATGGGAGACACCTCATTACAGGAACAGTTCAAGATCACTAAGAAGATCGAAGACATCCCTGTTGTAGGTGGAGGTGGTACTGATGTAGGTCAACTGATCGAAGATGCCATCAAAGAACGAGCTAAGCAACCTGATATTGTTATTGCTGTGACTGACGGGTATACACCGTGGCCAGAAACAGCACTCAAAGTTCCAGTGCTAATAGCACTAACGCAGGATGTTCCTGACTATTACCCAGTACCAAGCTGGGCTACAACCTTAGACCTAAGAGGATAAGAACTATGGCGATGTACAATCGTATCATTATTGCAGGCAATCTATGCCGAGAAGTAGAAGTTAAAGAGCTAGCAGGAGACAAGACAGTAGCTGACATTACTGTTGCAGTCAACGAAGGCTATGGAGAAAAGCAAACTGTATCATACGTAGACGTTACGCTATGGAATAATGATGCAAAGTTTGCAGCAAACTACCTAACCAAGGGTGCCAACGTGCTTGTTGAAGGAAGAATTAAACAAGAGCGATGGGAACAAGAAGGCAAGACTAGATCAAAGATCAAGGTCATAGCCAACAAACTGGTAGGTTTAGGTAAGTCATCAGCACCAGTCGATGTTCCACCGGCAGCACCTGCCGCACCGGACATGGATCAAGTACCATTCTAAGGAGAATAAAATGAATGCGATACTAATCAAAGGCAATCCCATAGAAGGTTATACTTTTATGGGGCCAATGAGTATATCTAAAGCTCAAGCAACCTATGATTATCTAGCTGAGAAGGGAGGCCTCATAGATGATATGTGTGTGGCTCCACTCGAAGAACCTATTGAGATACCCGTGCCGGTATCTGAACTAGATCCTGAAGAGCTACCCTTTTGATGAATATCTTTGGTTACATAAGAGAATCTACTGACCCGTCCTTAGTACACTCGGCTCAGCTTTGCGGCATTAATGAGTACTCCTTGCGCGTGTACGGGGATGAGGTCAGTAGTATTTTTACGGATGATGTACAGTGGGGTAGCGTACTGCTATCCGAAAGACCTGGAGGCTCAGACTTATTAAATAAAGTTGCCACTGGCGACGTGATAATAGGTCTGAGTCTAGACAGGTGCTTTGCAAGTATACAACAGGGAGTACGATTAATAGATGAGCTCCAGAATAGGAAAATATATTTTAATATTGTGTCCCTGGAGTACCCATTAGAAAGTAAAGAAGGATCACTTGCCTACAAAGCAGTAAGGGAATGGGTAGAATTCGATAGCAAAATAAAATCTGAACGGATTAAAGAAGCAGCCAAGCCGGGTCGCCCAAAGAACAGGTTCTCTCCAATAGGCTACAAGATTTTGAAAGCAGAAGGCGAATCACATTTTGTACCTGACGACAAAGAGCGTGCGCTAGTCAGTCGTTTGATTCACTGGAGGGATGTCGATGGGGAAACGTGGTCTGAATGCTTACGCCGTATGCAAAAGAAAGGCACTAGATCTAATGGGATTAAATGGAACCAGAACACCATACGTGTTGCATATCAGGCTGGACTTGATGATTTCCCTGGATTCTCTGGGCAAAAAGATGGGTGCTTGCTATTAGAAAGTGCTAAATCTAGAAGCAAGAACAGAAAGCAACAAGATCTGAGAAGAAAATAATTTTGTTTGAGGGAGCACGCCAGGTGCTACCGAGAAAAAATTATTTTTTCGACAGTTACTAATTCCACTTAGGCACATTAGAACGACCTCCATGGCTATGAAGATTAACATGAGCCCCATCATCTGTTACGAGAACGTGTGTCTTATGATACTTCCGAGCTTCCATTACAGCTTCGATAATATTTGAGTCTGTGTGACCGTATTCTTTTACGACACGCCCCGTTGATTTATCTATAAGTTTCATTCTATCTTGGTCTCAACCACAGCGATTCTCTTCTCGTGATTGTCTAGCCTACTATCTATGCTCTCTATAGCACCCCACAATCGCTTACGATCTTCTTTATAATCACCAACGAATTCATCTACCCGTTCGTGTATCTGCTTAACCTTAGAATACAGGGCGCTCATCCACCACACAGCACCGCATAGTGTGACAAGCCCTGATGCTATCATTGAGACTATGCCCAATGCGTTATCTGTAAACCAACTCATTCGATTCCTTCATCTGTTATCTTACGCAGAAGTACATTGGCTATAGCAATAGCACATGTAACTACAGCGGCTGCAATAGGCTGCTCTGCAATCCACTCGCTACCAAGTATAGCTGTCAACGCAGACACTGCCATTGTTCCCACATTAAACCAGATCGTTTTACTTTGATACCATTTCTTCATTAAAAGATTCCCTTCGATTTGACGAATATAAATACCGCTATACCAACGACTAATAATATCACCAACCATTTCCTTTTAGAAGCAACAGCCTTAGCCTTCTCGGTTAAAGCGTTTATCTTATTTATTTTATAGTCCCTTCTATCAGACTGTCTACCGCTGGTGGTTTTATCTTTCTTTGCTCTTCTTAATGGCATACTTTAGCCCTTTTATTCTTGACAAATATTCCGTATCCGTTAGCATTATACACTATGAAGATCATCACGACAAAGAAAGCGGCTAGTATACTAGGCGTTTCTCAATCCAGAATCCGTCAGCTTATTAGAGATGGAAAGATCCTAGCTAATAAGATAGATGGAAGTATCTGGGTTATAGACAACGAGAGCTTTCAAGAGTTCATTCAACAACCAAGACCAGCGGGCAGACCAAGGAGGAAACAATGCTCATCCTAACAAGATCCAAAGAGGAAGAGATCATTATTGGGGACAACATCTCCATCAAAGTAGTAGGCATCTATCGAGGGCCAGGCAATGAACGAGTCCGGCTAGGTATAGAAGCACCGGAAGATATAAAAATTAGAAGAGGCGAACACATTGAGAAGCAAGAAAGCCACAACGCTATCAGTAACGGATAGTAATGCACGGATTTTTGCTGAAAGAATCTATGTACTACTTAAGCAGGGGAGATTTCCCTCTGCACATAGAGTAATCAATGAAGCTGAAACTAGTATACAAGACAAGAAAAATGCTGAGCTTAACGACACTCCAATAGCACAGCTGGATCTAAGCGATAAGATAATAAACATTCTAGACAACGCTGGGTTCCAAAGAGTAGGCGATCTCATAGGAGTAGGTGAGAACCACCTCAAGGAGAACGTATCTATGTGTGGCGACAAGACCGTCGAGTTAATTAAGGGCGCTTTGATTAAGGAGTTGATCAAACGCAAGTAACCGTAAGGAGATATTCTATGAAAGAGATACTGGATGTATCGCAAGAAGAGTACTTTACTCTTAAACCTTTATCGCAATCTGCAATGAAGGACTTCAGAAACAAGGGCCCATGGTCATACTACCATCAGTACGTAGACAAAATGGTAGAACAACCTAAGCCATCGGATTCCATGAGGCTAGGCACTGCACTACACGCAGTGGTATGCCCTGATGTAGAGATAGAAGAAGTAATCTCAGTCATGCCTGAGTACGTAGACTTTGGTGGAGCGCAGCCAGAAAAAATAAATAAAAGAAAGAAGCTGCACCGGGCGTGGGTGGAGGACTGGACTGAGCTTAACAAAGACAAGATAGTTCTTAGTCCTGATGAAATGGTTAGGGTGATTGGTATGCGTAACTCTGTCATACGCAACCCAGCTATCAAGCCTTGGTTAGATAGACTTACATCTGAGAGATCTGAAGTTGTTGCCTTGAATGAGATAAATGGTTGGCCATGCAAGGGCATGTGCGATGCAGACTTCAGCGACGAAGGTGTGATCATTGACTTCAAGACAACACGCCAGCATTTAGGCATTGAGTTTGCCAAAGATGCTATCTGGAAGTACGGCTATCAATATCAAGCAGCACATTACTGCGATGTATTTGAAGCAGAAAGATTTTTAATAGTAGCTATAAGAAACTTTGAACCCTTTGAAAGTATGGTATTTGAAATCCCCTCGGAATTTATAGGACAAGCACGATTAATTAATCACCAAACAATAGACCGCATTAAATGGTGTCATCATGCAAATGAATGGCATTCAGATGGATGGGGTGAGATCATTAACATCGAGGACGTATTAAACAATGACAATAATTAGAAAGTTAGTCGAAGTAAAAACTTTCGTGCCCGACTCAGAAGAGTATGGAGTTTCTTTTGGGATTGAAATCAAGGGTGGCCATGCCCGTGCGTGGATACAGCAAAGCCCTGAAGAGCACAGGATGTATTCAGCTTCATACGAAATAGATCGAGACCCAGAAATAATAAATGAAGAAGGCAGCCCGATTAACTGGGAAAGCATACGAAAGGACAGAGAAAATGCCCAAGCATGAGACCCTTAGACAAGCACAGCTTGCAGTAATGAAAGACGTAGGATATGTACAGAAGAGAGGCAAGGTAGGCTCAGGAAACTACGGCTACACCTACGCTGGAGAGAAGGAGTTGATAGCACAGCTCCGACCATCAATGGTTAAGCATGGAATAGTTATGTATCCAGGCGAGGCAGCGGTAGTAAAGACTGAAGACTACAGTACAAGCAAGGGACATAGAATGTCTATGTTTCTAGGGATCCGTCAGTTTATTTTTGAACACGTAGAATCTGGAGAGAAAAGTTATGTTGAGGTTTTTGCTGAAGCTGCTGACCAAGGGGACAAGCGTGCATCGAAAGCTATGACGCTAGCTAAGAAGTATGCACTGCGTGAGTTCTTTCTTATCGAAACAGGAGATGATCCTGATGCTGAAGTAAATAAAAGAGCTGCCGGAAACGGGGCCATCTTGACACGAGCTTTAGACTCAATCAAGAAAGCTAGCCTTGAAGACTTAACTGAAGCATTAGATAAAGTTCTGACATACAAAGGTGTGGAATGGACTGATGATGAACTCATTAAAGTCAATGATGCCTGCATCAAGAGAAGGGAAGAGTTAACTAATGGATGAACATGTTAATCTGTATCATGTTCATGTAATCACGGCCTCTTTACTAGAGGCTCGTGATGTACCATCTCTTTATGAGTATGGACTTACGTTTAAGTCCATGAACTTGAACTCAAAAACAAAAGAAATAGCACGATCTCTTTACGAAGAACGTAAGAGATATTTAAACAGTCAGGGAGGAAGTGATGACCACTTTAGTGATTGATGAAGAATTTAAAAACATATTACCGCCGCTTTCAGAAGCAGAACACGTTGCCTTGGAAGAGAACATTACCGAGTGGGGATCTGCCAGAGATCCCATCATGGTATGGAAAGAGGAAAGCATCATCATTGATGGACACCATAGGTACTCGGTCTGTGAAGCATATAACCTTCCATATGAAGTTAAATTTATTAGCTTCGGCAGCAGAGGAAGTGCGATTGACTGGGTCTTTCAGAACCAACTGGGAAGAAGGAACCTAACACCGCAAAGGTTGAAGTACCTGCAAGGAAAGATAGCGGAAAGAATACTATCCAAACCACGAGGTAATCGCGATAAAGAAATAAAAAAGTTTGCCGAACAGCAAGGAGTGAGTGACAGAACAATCTACAAGTCTGCACAATATTCAGAAACCGTTGACAGCCTACCTAAAAAACAAAAAGCTAAGGTGCTGGCAGGCAAAAAGAAATTGCCAATGGCTCCTAAAGTTATCAAGCCTCGTGATACAAGCAGGGTAGCTGCTTTAGGGAAGCCATATAAGGAAGCAACTAAAGACTTGAGGCGAGTAGTGGCAGAGTTTGAAGTCATTTCAAACGACGCAGGTATAGGCAAATACATAGCAACGAAGATGACAAGAATAAAAAACAATCTTGAAGAAGCAATCGATGCTATCAATCAGTGTGAACCAGTAGAGGAGTGTGATAGATGTCACGGAAAGACATGCAACCACTGTTATGGGACAGGGTTTCTGAGCCGCGCAGCTCAGGAGTCAAGGGACAAGTAAACTATTTTAAGGAAAGACCCTACCAAGTCAGGGCTAGGGATGCAATTACAGATGGGTTTAATTCGTATGACTCTGTAATTGTTGAACTAGCTACTGGCTTGGGCAAGACAGAAATCTTTACGCAGCTGATGAAGACATGGGAGGATGGGCGATGCTTAGTCATTGCCCCCTATGTCCAGCTCATAAGCCAGGCTGCAAAGAAAATATTTTTACGTACAGGGGAGCAACCTGGAATTGAACAAGCACAAAACTGGAGCATCGAAACCCCATGGGGACGAAGCAAGTACGTCGTGGCATCAAAAGATTCCCTTACCTCACGAACCCCACCTCGATATGAAAGACTGCGGGATGTCGGCTTGGTTGTGGTGGACGAGGCCCATCTTTCCATTACCTCAAAGTGGAAAGAGATGCTTGACTTCTACAGAAACGACGGAGCAAAAATCCTTGGAGTCACAGCAACAGCCAAGCGACACGACAAAAAAGGAATGCTGAATATTTATGACGAGTGCGTATTCCAATACGGTATAGCCGAAGCAGTTAAAGAAGGTTGGCTAGTACCTGCTGTTACTCACTGCGTGCAACTAGAGTCTTTAGATCTTACCGACGTAGCAATAACAAACACAGTCATGGGCCAGGACTTCAACCAGAAAGAATTAAATTCTTTGCTGGAGAGATCCGAAACTATAATGGAGATAGCTGATGTCACAGCAAGAGAGACCAGAGGAGAAAAGACAGTGGTCTACTGCTCCTCTATTCAAGAAGCAAAGCTCGTTGCCGAACGACTCACTGACAACTACGGAATCCCCGCCGACTGGATCGCCAGTGACACGACAAGATGTACACCTGAACATCGACGAGAGGTTATGCGATCTTTTCAAGAGGACACTGAGGGTATTACTCATGTCTGCAATGTGGGTATCCTTACTACTGGTTGGGACTTTCCTGAGCTACGAAATATTATTATGGCTAGACCCACGAGAAGCCGTGCCTTATACACTCAGATCTTTGGGCGTGGTACTCGGCCTCTCAGTGGCGTGGTTGATTTCGATAATAGCGATCCTGAGTCTAGGAAAGCATCAATAAAGTTCAGTAATAAGCCGAACTTTAGAATGATAGATCTAGTAGACTCATCCCTGGCACACAAAATAATAACTTCACCTGACGTAATGAGTGGAGATGCTTTACCAGAAGAGATCCAGGAGGCAAAGAAAATAATTTTAGAGGGCCCCGAAGCTATCGAGCTAGATGAAGCAATGATCGAAGCCAAGCGTACAGTCAAAGAGCAACGCGAGGAACGAGAGAGGAGAAGAAGAAAATTAATTGAGGCGGAAGCCAGGTACAAAACTTTAGATATAGATCCCTTTAAGGGGGCATCTTCAAGTGGCGTAAGAAAAAAGAAGCAGGGTGCCAGGATGATCTTTGGAAAATATAAAGGAGTCCTGGTCGAAGACTTACCTACTTGGTACATCGACAGTTGCCTTAGTGGTAAGCCATACATAGCAGCAAGCTGGCTAAGAAACGCTATGGTGAAGGAGAAGAAGAGGCGATGAAGAAAAAGAAACGACCCAAGAAAAGAAAAAGACCTACCCATGTTAGGCTATATTGCTCTGATTGTGGTGAGTCAGAGAAGATAATAATAAATAATGAGTACCAGGCAGCACGACCAAGATGCAGTTCTTGTGGTGGAGCATTGAACAGGAGGCATGAGCAATGAAAAAGACGACACGAGAAATAAATATTTTAATGGCAGCCAGGAGAGAGTGGGCAAACGAAAGGAAATTCTGCTGGGTATGCGGGGCATCCCATCATGCAGGGTTTCCACTAGAGACTCACGAGATGGAAAGAAAAAGCCAAGCACCTTACCATGCCTGGGCAAACTTAAATAATTATTTCTGCGCCTGCAAGAAATGCCACATGGATGACCTCGCTGCTATGCCACACGCCCGGCAGTTAGCATATAAAATAATATATGACACTCACAATTTCGAGATAGAGGGGTGGCTAAAGCTCAAAGACCCCGAGTTAAAAGCACCACGCCGAGTAGAATTGAAAGAGATACTAACTCATTTCAAGGAACTGAAAGAGAAAGGCCATCCAAAATGGAGATAGTTATTCCGTACCCGCCGTCAGTTAATACATACTGGAGGGCAGTAAAGGGGAGAGTAATCATGTCGAAAAAGGGGAGAGAGTACAGAGATGCAGTGAATGTAGCAGTTGCAAACGCTTTCGAGGCTGAAGATGTAGAGGATCCCCGCCCCTTGTTAGGGAGATTAAAGGTTGTAATTAAAGCAACGATGCCTGATAAACGTAGAAGAGACATAGATAATATAAATAAAGCAGCCCTGGATGCCATGGGATATGCTGGTATCTACGGAGATGACAATCAAATAGATGATCTTCGTGTGATTAGGGTAGATGTAATGAAACCTGGCTGTCTTGAGGTAGAAATAACAGAGATCGAGCAGGTATAATATACCTATTACTATAGTGAATCGGGTTAGCTACCCAAGGAGAAACAAATGGCAAGCGGAATTACAAATAAAGGGAAGGCATGGATTCTTGAGACTGCTTTCCGTAAACAAATGAATGCTGGATCTACTAGCGACACCATGTATATCGCCTTAATTAAGGACGATAACGTACCTAATGCTGACGACACTACATGGAACGACCTCAACGGCACAGAGATTGCAGCTGGCAACGGCTACACAGCTGGAGGAATCTCGTTAACTAGAGGTACAACAGACTTCGATGTAGTTATTTCAGATGCAGATGCTGACACTAACAACTACGGTTATATTCAACTAAAGAATATCGAATGGACTGCAACAGGTACATTCCCATCTTCAAGCGACGGCGCTTCTTACGCTATCCTTATGGACAATGCTGGTAGTTCTGCTGATGCAACAGGCAATAAGATAATTGCCTGGTTTGATTTAGGTGGTGTACGTACTCTGACTAGTGGCCAGAAGCTATCCCTTCAGGACTTAGAAATCCGCTTAACCTAAGCTCTGATTAAAGGAGTTTAGGATGGCACAGTTCGCTAGGCCAGACGCCGATGATAACAATTCGGGCAGCTGGAGCGCAAGCTCTGGCTCGTCCCTCTATGCAATGGTAGATGAAACATCTGCTAGTGAATCAGATTATATATCTGTCATAGATGATTCATACTCTGGCAGTGCTCTCTCTTGCACCCTAGGACTAAGCAGTGTAGGTGATCCAGCAGATCACACCTCAACGTCAGTAGTTGTTAAGGCAACAACTGACGCATTTATGGAAGGTTATCACACGCTAGGCGTAACTCTTAAGAGTGGCTCTACCACCATCAAGAGTGAAAACTTTGACGCGTCTAGTTCATGGACTAACCATACTATGAGCTTGAGTACAACTCAGGCTGGTAATATAAGTAACTACGGGGATCTGTCAGTAACCATCTCTGCTACTGACAATGCAGGTGGAGCCACCATGAAGGTGTCTCATGTCTATTTTACCTGCCCTGACCTAGGCCCAATCAACGTGACCCCAGCTCACGCCTCAGCCGCTTCGAGTGGACAGGTCAGTACATATGTCGAGTACTCTCTACCGGCCACAGGAGCCGCCTCAGCCCTCTCTCCGACCGTTATAAACGAATCTCTACCTGCCATAGCTGTTGCTTCAGGGCAAGACCCCACTGTTTCTATCAGTATGCCTGACATTGAGGTTACTGTTCAGGCTATTAGTACCGCTTCTGCTGTTGTTAACTCGCACATAGTCACTGTAATAGTAGCATCAGCTGCATCCAGCGCATTAGTACAAACACAAACAGTCAACGCTTCAGCATCGGCAGCAACCTCAGCTCCAATTAATATTATTAGTTGGACTGCATCTGCGTCTGCATCCGCTACCGCATTGAGGACAACATCATATGTCTTCAATAGTATTGCATCAGCAGCAGCTAGTGCAGGCGGAAGTACCGTAGAAGATTTATTTATTTCTGGGATCCAGGCAACAGCTGTAGCATCAGCAAAACTGGGAACCGAAGTAATCAATGGAGTCGTTGCAAGCAGTGCAACATCAGCTATGACAGGAATCATAGCCCTTTCAGCACCAGCGGCAACGGCAGCAGCAACAGCAATAAAGATAAACAACTATGTAGTAAGACCGATAGCCAGCGCGATAGCAGGGAGCTTAAGCACGGCTGGCGTAAGCGAAGCTACAATTCTTTCTTTATCCTCATCCTTCCGTGCAACATACAACATAGAAGAAGAAGATGCAGCAGAAGGAGAGGCTGTTGCTGGGGCCGAGATCATGACTGGCGAAGGTGCTGGTCTCTATGCCTACAACGAAGGCTCTTCGCTCGTTACAGGGCCTACAGCGACCCGTGTGATGCACTACCTGCGTGGCCGTGATGGAGTTACTGTATATGCAGATGATGTAGGTAACGTCAAGTTCTGCACAGGATACGGATTACCGGATCAATTCGCAGTAACGACTAATACATATCTATCTATGGCAGGGTTCGACATATCAGGAACGTCTGATATTATCCTAGCTTTCAATGACGAGGGACAGGTAATAATGAAACGAGATATTACCTAGACTGCCCTTCTAACCACTGCCTAACCATCTCCATCTTCCACTCTTCAGTGCCAGGCTGGAGGCTTTGGTAATAGCCTCCCTCTCTACCCCCTTGCAATCTCATAGTGGTATCAGGATAGTATCCTGTCTGAGCCTTGAGCTTCTCATCAAGCACTGTCTTCATGGTAGACTTTCTTTGTCTATCCATATCTTTAATATCTTGCGTAGAAAATGGTAGCATTTGTTTAGTGAATGCTCTCTTCCAGCCAGCCCATGAATCACCAGGTTTAATCTTAGGCCCTCGCGAAAATCCTGGAATCAATCCCAATGCTGGTAGATTCATGAAGTGATTCTTAACTCCGTAAGTATCTTCTCCGTACTGCTTTCTACCATACCCAATAGACCGAGTGTCTTTCTTGTAGAATGGATCTCTTCCCGTGATTGTTTCATACAAAACCTGAGCAGCCGGGTGAGTCTTTGTAAAGATATTATCTGCGCTACCCTTAACTGCCCCAAGGTCACTACCAAATCCAAGCATACCAAGCGTATCTTCTGGTGGTATACCTAAAGATTGTATATAGGAAATGTCTTTTTTGCCTGTGAACGCATTGTGATTGTATGTTCCGGGGATAGGTAGGGCAGAGCCTTGTCTCATATACTCAGGCAGCCACGGGTTGAACTCATCATCTCTCTGCACTCGACCGATACCTCTGACTGCTTGCATCATCTTGCCACTTGGTCGCTCTACCATTCTCTGCAATACAAACGGTATCATTCCCCTTGAGAACGTGTAAAAGCTAAATGTTCGTCGGGCATATTTCCTCTCAAACTCAGACAACCTACCGTAATCTACCTGGGCTTCTTTTATTTTTCTTGCGGCTGCCTGGGGGCTCCATCCATCTTTAATTAATTTCCAGAACGGGGCCACTCGATTGTAACCTTCTATTTGTGCAGCTGCTTTGTGCCCTAAAGTCTGTAGCTTAGATACATTTTGCTTAGCACCAAACGCCCCTCGCCCCATGATTGCACCGGGGGATACTGGAAATATTAAATTGAAGTTACCGATGACATCCGCCATCGTCCAAGCCCAAGTCCCGCTACCATCTTCTGACATTAGCTTGCCAAGGTAATCAGACACTGCACCTGTCGTAGTCTTGGGGGCATCTGCAACTTTAATTAATTCATCGACGACATTCCCGGTGCCTATCTTTTCAATAAGCTCCATTGTTGGGGCTGGCATATCGGGAACCCATAGCTGTTGGGAGAAGATGTGGGCAAGTCCTATCCTCGTGCCGAGTTCATCTGAAACTACCCCTCCGTTCTTTGCCATCTCTTTGCGGATTTGTTTTTGTATTACAGGTGGCAGCCCATCCAGGCTCCAATTTATTTTTCCTGCTCCGCTGACAGCATTCCCAAGCATACTGTTCTGAGCATCTAGAAGAGAGCCGGGAGACCAAGCATCAATTACCCAGTTATTAAACTGGCCGCCTGCAAAGTTTCTTATATGGAACTTAGGAAACAATACCGTAACAGCTGCTCGCCAAGCGTTAGTAATCTTGTCAAAAAAGTCTACGAAAGGTGCAAGGTCTTTCATATTTGCAGGAGAAACATAGGCACTGTACATTCGATTGGCATCATTAAACAATCGCTTTGGTACCATTAAGGTGTTTTCCAGATAGTCATTCTGAATAAACTTCAGAAGCTCTACGTCGTCTAGCTTTGCGATGTTAGCAAAGTCTGGCTTATCCTTTAGGATGTTTCGTACCATTCTCAAGCTAGGTTCTTTGAACTGGACATCCCTTACTACATGCTTACCATCCAGGATCGCACTAACTTTTTTATTCTTTCTGGTTACTATGTCCAAGTTCTCTAGGGCTTTACCTAAAGAAATATATTTTTCCGGCAGATACCTGGGGTCACCTTGCTTAATGACTGCATCACCAAACGCATCGGCTAGCTGGTCATGAGCGCCGATTGCTCTGTGCATTACCTCAGTGTAATTAATATAATTCTGGATCGGATCGGCTATGTATGCGGGCATTCCCTCTGAGGCATGTCTTGAATCCAGGTCACCTAAGAAATTAATTACTTTGTCCAGGTGCTCATCTTTTTCTTTTTGTGTTGCTGTTCTTTTGCCGACAGTTCCATCTGGACGCTCTATCCTAGACCATCGCTTTTCTATTGGGTCTACCCCTGTCACGTTGAATTCAATTGGGATATCTCCACGATCCCCAGGAATATGGAAGGTTATCTTCTGCTGCTTACCAGTAGGTATAGTCTCTGCTGTTCTAATATATCTACGAAGAAACTCCGATGATCTCCACGGACGAAATCCTCGATGAGTAGTAGATTCAAAACCTTGAACAGCAGTGTCGAAATCCGTTACGCGCTTATCTAATTTCCACTTACCCCCTGCGTGAAGAAGCCCGCTGATATTTGGATCCATAGACAACTGCTGCATACCAGCAATACCGCCGGGAATATCACGAGCTAAACCAGTACGCTGGAACTGGGAGCCGTGCGTAGTCTGGAGAATTCTTTGGGGATCGGGGGCCACCTCCATTTTCTTTCCGTCACCACCCCACTTAAATAACTGCCTTGGCATAAAACCTTCGGCTGTAACTTCAAGATCCTGCAAGGACTCGATGTCCATCCCCTTATCCCTTGCCGCCTGCATTAAGCCACGCATCTTAGACTGAAGATCTCTGCCGACAGAAACAAGAGGCTGGAGATCCTGTGGCACAGCCATCTCAGGATTCTCCAGGAACTTAGTTAATAATATTTTATTAGCAGAAACCTGGTGCTGGCTTAACTTGGAACCATCTTCTAAAGCATGGCCTGCTTGAAAATAATTCGGGAGCTTCTGCATCTCATGTATGCCCGCAACGGCATCCAGCCTGGCTTCTTCAATAGATTTTTTTATTGCTCGCGTAGCGGTCTGTGCCATCATCTGGCCTTCAGGGGATACCGCTTTTACTAAAGAGGAATCAAACATAGCTCGCAAGTTACGAACTCCAGGGGCATGTTTAATTTTGTGGTAGCCCTTACCTGCTGCCCGTGCTACAGCCTTGCTTAAATCCCCAGTTCCCATTACATCTATGCTGTCTCCCCACATAGAACGCCCGAAGCCTGGGATAGGGTTGGCTGAATTCCTACCAAACATTCCACCAATAGGTTCATCAAGAAGAGTCGATAGCTTTTGATTGCCTAAGCCCATCTGCTGTGCTTGAGAAACAAAGTCCTGGTCTATGTTTTTTATTTTTTCAGTGGCTTCCTCTCCATACTTTTTTACTAAGCTGGACTTATAACTCTGCAATCCCTCGCCTACAGTAGTATCCATCTTTGTGAACTTAGGCAAAGTTCCTTTTGCTGCATTGCGACCAGCTCGTTTAGCAGATTCCGTGACGACATCATCCAGGATGTCCATCCTATTTAATATTTTTCCACCCTTAGTCAGCGCGCCATAGCCTCCAAGCGTGACAATATTAAGTGGGTCGAAAGCAACTTCAGCTGCAAAGCCTGCTACTCCCTGCGCAGTACTATCCATGTCGTGGAGACCTAAGATGTCACGACCAGAAGCTCTGTTTTGGAAATCCGTTAGCCCCATCTTGTCAGAGTAAGGTACCCAAGCAGCCAGCTCAGACGCTTTAAAGTCATGTTCAGGGCCGCCGAACCAAGAGCGTACTTCAGCAGCAATCTGAGCAGCACTTCGATAAGGTTTGTCGAGTGCATTACCCAAAGACTCAAAGGCACTAAGGCCACGGCCAAGCCACGACTCCTGCTCTTCAGGTGTTACACTATAAGGCTCACCAAAAGCTGATCCAGATGAGTGTGGGGCATAAGACATTATTCATTCACCGCAGGTCTTTGGCTGTTCCTACCAGTCACTGGGTTTGATGGCCTTAAGGAGAACTGGTTCTCTACATAATAGGCTCGCAATCCAGGATGCTGTCTAAATATATTTTGGAACCATGGATCATTTGCCATGTAGTGGTTAACTGCCTTAGTTTTTTGGGACATTAAATTGTCGAACTGATCCTTTGATATAAGTTCCGGTTTTCCACCTTCTGGAGGCTTCAGATAATATCCAGCTGCATAATCTTCATCGTTGCTTTCAAATGGTACTGGGTAGTAGTCTATGTTTGCTAAGACTTTATACCTAGGATCACCTTCTACGTACGCGTTTACTTTTGCTAATCTTTGATCAATCTTTGACATCAAGCTCGCTTCTGCTTGAGTTGTATCTGCTGGCTTATTCATATTGCGAAGCATTTGTTCGGTCTGAAGAATTTGATTTGAATTCCCCAGCCCTTGCTTCTCTGCCATATGAAGAGCGGCACGTATACGCATAGGATTTTTAGAATCGAACGCAGCTTGAAGTGGTTGGTATAACTCATTTGCATATCGAGATTGTATCCCTTCGAGTTCTTTGTTTACTCGATCACTTCTATTGGGATTCCTAATAATATCGTAAGCATCTCTACTCGAGTAGCCTTTTGTCACACCTTGCTTTGCTACACGATAGGTGTCCATCGTTTGATTAGCCCATCTGTCTATGGCTTTTACATCAAGGCTAGGCTCTCTTTGGTATGGCTGGTGTTGGCTGCCGGGACGCGGCATTTCCATTCCCATAAAACGCTTGCCTAAACTAGAAACATTACCTCTCTTCTGAAGATTCTTCACAATGGATTCAGCTGTGTATTTTTCAGCCCCAGCTTTTTGCAAGGCAAAATACAGCAAGTCTTCTGGCCTGTTGCTTCCTCCAGGAGAAACAACCTGTTGCATTTTTTTATTAAACTTAGACCCGCCTTCATCCCACTTGTTAGAACCCTTTTGGTTTTGAAAAGGTACATAGCCAGGGGTAGGAGAATTAGGCCTCCCTCCTGGCATAAGGTCTCGACCTATTACTACAGTTTCCCCGATCTCTGGGATTGCATTAGGATCTTGGTACATTGTGTTATTGTTTCTAAGATCTGCCATCTTAAATTCCTTATCTATTCATCCAGTCTTGAGGGCCTAGTAAACCAGCATCAAAAGGATTGCTTAAACCCTGGCGTTTCTTTTTCTTTTTGGGTTGTTCTTGAGGCGGGTATACTTCGGGTTGTTGCCATTGGTTCATCTTTTGAACCTGGTATGAATTATAATAATTACTTCTCATAGAGTTAATCTCTTCGGGACTTTTGCTGTCTCGTGCTATGTCTCGATGAATAACTTTATACTTATCTTTAATGTCGTGCAAGCTATCAAAGCCAGCCCACTTACCTGCATCAGTGGCACCAAGAGTACCCCACAAAAACTCTCCGGTCTTATATGCGTCTGTCCCAATGTTCCTTCCCTGCGCTTCTTCGATAAACTTAGGGGGTAATGTTTGGCCATTCTTATCAGTGAACCCTGTAGTCAGAGTAATTTTATTATTCATACTCTTAGTGAGTTCTTCATTTGCCAAGTAATTTCTGGGGACATCCTCTAGATTCGAGAGCTTTCCAAGTCCCCAGTTAACAGCATCGCTCGCATAATCTAAGACATCTCTTCTCTCGTAATCCGGTGTTGGTGGTCTCTTTAGTCCTTCAAGCGTTGGTCTGAGCCAATCGAATCCCGCTACATTTGGGATAGGATTATTTTTATCAAAGCCCATTAACTCGTGCTCAGTAAATCCTCCTGTCATTTCCTTAAGGGCTGCCCTTTGATCCTTAAACTCTTCATCAGAAATAACCGTTCTTCCTTGAGCGTCAAAGTTAGGATCTTTCTGAACTGATTCAGCAAGCCTTAATTTGTTTAAGAGAATATCACGATCGACTTCAACACGGTATTTACTAGCATACCCTGGTATCAATTGCTCAACATCAGCAAGAAGTATCTGAGCACCCGTTTCCCGGTTCTTTAAATGATGAGCATCTCCTTGTAGAGGAAGTCTCTTTGAGCCTGTCGGATCATTGGGGTCAACAGTATCTTGAACTAATTGCCAGACATGGAAGTTAGTGTAAGGAATACCATTTAATAGTTTATTTTGATGTTGATCGTAGGTCTCTTCAGTTAGATGAACTTGCTTAGACCAATCCAAATACTCTCGCTTTGCATCTGGTCGCAATTGATACGTATTGTACATAGGCGTAACTGAAATTGGATCAACGCCACCTACACTTCTAAGCCAAGGTCGTCCATAATCTGGATGGAACTGCATTGCCCAATCGTCTGCGGCGCCTTGTGCATACACAAGACCTTCACCAATCAATAAAGGCAGACCAAGAGTTCTAGCAGCTGCTCTTCCTCCCCACTTCAAAGCGCCTTTACCAGCTAGCATCTTAGATCTTGCAGCAAGGGCAGTTACGGATCGTGCTTTTCTTAAACCGTAAGCCTGACCCATTAATTCTGCTGACTGCCCAAGGCCATCAAGGAATCCTTCCCATGAAACTCTAGTGTTGGTTAGCTCGGTGTAAACTGGAAGATTTCTTAAGTCTCCAGCTCGATGCTGGTTTGCCTCTAGGACATTGGTTGACTCTCCGGTTATGCTTCTGTTTTGCAGTCGAGCTATCCCTACTTCAAATGCCGAAAGCTCATCTTCAGTAACTGGTTCTTGAACGGTGAACGCACGATTGGCAAATCTCTTAGGGTTATAAGCGTATTCATCTAGAGAAGCTCGGAATTCCTCGTAGTCTGGATGTTCTTTAGGGCTTGAAACTAAACCTTGGCTTATATCCTGTTGGATGTTGTTAGTTAAATTGTCAAGATAGGCTTTTGCTTTAGGCCCAATATGTTTCTTCTCATAGAGATAGTTTGTTATGCTGTTAAAGTCTTGTTGGCTTTCAATGTTTTTGTCAAACTTGATGTCTCTAAGATTATTTCCCTCGTCATCCCTACGGATAGGACGAGTGGACTCTTCGTAGTGCATACTTCGCATGACATCTATTTCGCCAATGTCACCAAGGCTAACACCACCAGTAGCTTTAGAAAGATTCGGTGCTGCTTTCATTCCTTGGTAAGTTTTCTTGGCTAACCATTTGGAGCCAGCATACGACGCGCCGATAGGAATTGTGACTACTTTGCCTGCTTTTGTGCGTATCGTGTAGAACAATCCCTTTCTTTCGCCATCAACTTCAGCACTAGTGTCAGCATTTTGATCCACTGTTTTGTCTGGATCTAAAGCACTATCTCCAGCAGATTGTACTCCTTTTGGAATTGTGTCGAATGCCGAATATATTCCAGGTGTAGGATCTACGCCGCCCGTAGTTGCAGGTTGTCCAGGCTGAGGATCTCCTCCGGTTGGAACTTGAGATTGAACGTCTGGCTGAGTTAAAGCATCTTCTGTTGGTGCCGGGGTCAATGGCTGAGGCATATTGCGTGCACCCACTGGAGGTGGTTGCAAAGTAGGTGGAGCTTGAGCTTGAGCATCTTGCTGAAGCACTTGATTAGGATCGGCTAAAGGATCAGATTTGACACTCGCACCGTCTGGGTTAGATGGATTGTTACCCGGAGGGCCAGTAAGTTGTGTTACAGGAACAAAGCCAGGTGTAGTTTGAAGAGTTGGTGGTTGAGTATAAGCAATTGGAGAGCCGAGAAATGGCGTGCTTAACAAAGTTCTTACTTCATCAGAAGCTGGCTCTAAACCAATTGGAGTCCCCTCTTGCCTAAAAGGAAATCCAGGTGTTGGATTAACACCCAACTGCACTGGGTTACCGAGAGCGTCAACGCCAGTAACACTACCTATCGAAGGCTGTACCTCTTGTTTAGGTGGAGGTACGACATTTTCTTGTGGCGATCCACCAATAGGCATTGGCTCCCTTGGAGATCCTCCTACTGTTGGTTCTATAGGAGAACCACCTACTGTAGGTTCAACTTCAGTACCACCAATAGCTGGCACTTCTTCTTTTACGACTGCGCCAGTAAAGCCGACAGGTATTGCACGTTCCCTAGTCTGTGTTGGCACAATCTCTTCATCAAATATTATTTCTTTACCTTCTTCAGGTGCAAGGAACTGTGCGATTCGACGTCTGTCCAGATCTTCAGGGCTAAGCAATTCTTTTGCTGCGTCGGGGAACAAAGTATTTATAGCTGATTTATATTCTTGCACAGCTTGAGGAGTAGCTACCCGAACAACAGTATTGTCGTTAGTTGAACGAACAATTTCCAAAGGCTCGTTAGAATAACCTCTAAGTTTTATTATTTCTCCCGCAGAACCTAGTCTTGTAGGCAGGGTGTATGTTCGATTCTGGCGTAAAGCAGCATCTAATGCTGACTTTGCTGTTCGCCCTAAGTCTGGTATCTCAACAGTTTCTATTGGGCGTTCTTTGAAGTGACTCAAATCTCGAACTGCTGTCCTGCGCTGAGTCAGACCTGTTGCTTCGTCCCTAACTTGCATTAGTATTTGAGGAAAAGTCTCTGCCCAAAACTTGTCTTTGACAGGATGGGTTAACTTAGAAGCTCCAGTTTCAATCAATGCCTGCCTGAAAGATGGATCCTGTTCGGCACGTAGCCTGAGAAGGTGCTCCATTAAAGAAATATTGAAGTCTTTATTTGGCTTAAACTTCTTGCCAGCTTTTCTAGCCTGCAAGCCTTGCCATACAAATCTTCTGTTACCTTCTACGTTATCGGGATAAGGATCAAGTCTACCGAATTTAGCGTAGTGTTCCATCGGTTGTGCGTCACCAGTCTTCATTGCCTGGTAAGCATGTTCTACAGTTGGGAAAGCTGCTTGCTGCATTCCGTCTGTAGTCAACACTTCAACAACAAGCCCGTTACCTAGCAACGGATCGTAGTCTAAGTTAACCATGTGTAAATTGGATAACACATGATTGGCTTCATTGTTTCCTGCACCAAGCACAGCTAGGTTAGCTCCGGTATAATGTACCGGCAATTCTTCTGCGCCTGCCCTAGGCCCTAAGTCTATCCAATATTCGGCTGCATTAAACAAGGAGTCCTTAGAAGCAGGGTTTAGGATCTGCTGGTTTTCGGCTTCAGCAAGGAGTGCTTGTAACTGAACTTGATTTTGGTTTGCTGCTGATATATATTTTTCGCCAGTAGTAACAATGTTTAAGACGCTAATTTGGTTTTGTCTAAGCCAACTAGCAAATTCCTTTGGGCTAGGATTCTGTATCGTAACTCCACCGGCAGCTCTAGCTATTTTAGCTTCGTCAGTTAAATACCTTTCGTCTTCACCCAGTAGAGTAGTTGTCTTTCCTAAGATCAGAGTTCCATTGGAATTGACTGCATTAAAGTACCCCTGAATTGCTTCAGGACTTTTCCTGACTTTCAAATCACCTCTTAATTTCTTTGGAACTTCCTGCTCAAATTGCGATATCTTAGCAGTGTCTAGTTCAGAGTTACCAAACACAGCCATAGCAGAATCTACCGCTGAGTTGCCTGTGAATTCTGGATGTACAAATCCTCCAGTATCTTTACCACTAGCAGTAAACCCAAAGCTGTATGCTGGTTTAAGTAACTGATAATTACCACTACTTATAATGCTGTTAACACCGTCGTATCCAACAGTTCCTTTCCTGAGTAGGCTCTTTCTTTCATCGGCACTTAGCCTGCTCAAGTCTCGACCAAAGCCTGATTGAGATGAAAGATCTGATAGTATCTCAGCTACTCCAGGTCTTTGAAGTAAGTCTCCCCACGCTGATGACTGCGATAATCGATCTACATCATACGCATCGACCATCTTTCGGGTTGATCCACGCAAACGCTCTAACTCAGAAGGCCCAGCTAAACCTTCGCCTCCTTCAAGGAACTGCCTGTCAGCTTCTGTTCTTTGTCCTCTAAACTTTGCGAGTGTTGCTAATGTTTCCTGATGAAGAAAATCTAGCCTAGCTTGTCTTTGCAATCGTTCAGTTGTTTTATTAGCTTCCCATTTTCCTCGTGCTGCCTGAAGGCTAGTGGTATCGCCTTCTTTTAATGGGAAGTCTCTTCCTCTGGCTACTGACTGACCTTCTGGGCCTAGCCCTGCTTTCTTAGGTGGTGTTGGGAATCCTTGAACATCAAATGCTTGGGCTACTTCGCCAGCACCCTTTAATGCCGAGGCCAACCTTTCTCCAGCAGTTTCGACAGCTGTAACTACACGACCTGCACCACGCTTAATTCTTTTTCTTAAACTGTCTTTAGAACTTTCTTTATCGACGTTAATATTTAGTGGGTTCCACTCACCGCCAGTATCTATCTGATCCGTTCGTGATACTCTCCTTGGCTTGCCTTCATAGATTTTATTCCTTAAGGCCATGAATGTTTTCTTATTACCTTCAGAGCCTTTTTTGTTCCACCCCAGTTTTTTATATGCTTCAGTTAGATCCTGTGCTTCTGCAGCAATAACATTTTGGAGAGCAGATTTCCATGCGATCCCCTGTTCTCTAGGTGCATTAGCCAGCACCTGATTTACAAATTGATAATCGTAGCTATAAGACTGCTTTGCTCTCTTTGCTACTATATTACGCTTTCCAAATCGCGCAGACTCTAGACTAGTAGATGTCTCGGCTTGCCTAAGAACAGGAATGAAGTTGCTGTTAAGAAGCTCAAGTGATTGAGCAAGGGTAGCTACTTCAACTTTGGTGCTTGGAATTACATCAAGGAATTGAGCTCTTTCTATTTCGGCAATACTGCTAACTTCACGATTTTTAACATTGCCTTGGTCGTCTACGTATGTATGTTGAAAACCTTTTGGAAGTGCCTGTTCTTTGCCAAGCACTTGGTCTGTCGCGAGA
>Ga0098059_1000489_pt1 | contig 24201 bp, 31 predicted proteins | sample 20_taG_FD_92580 | JGI IMG/M metagenome (GOLD analysis project Ga0098059, IMG submission 92580) | Marine viral communities from the Subarctic Pacific Ocean - 20_ETSP_OMZ_AT15318 metaG | ecosystem: Environmental > Aquatic > Marine > Oceanic | place: Subarctic Pacific Ocean | collected 2015-01-19
CGCATTCTGGAGGTGGGCCGCCAAGTCATCAGAGTGGATGGATTCCTCCCCGCGATATGTTCACGTTGAGCAGCTAGTGCCAGAGCCGCCACGACGGAAGGAGGCACCGACCTGGGCGGAGGCCGACATGATGCTCGGCATACTGGAGGAGAAACGCGGACAACGAAATTCACACAACCAGCCCAGCCCCCGAGCGGAGGCTTGCTATCGTGCCGCCGTGATCATGCGGTACACCGGTCTGAGAAAGTCGCAGGCCATCGGCGTCCGCTGGGAAGACTTCGACATGGTCAGCGGCCAGTTGTTTGTCAGGCCGTCCCTTGGCAAGTCGAGAAACGAGCGGCGCGGTCGGACCATCCCCATTTGCGATCATCTCGTCGAAACGATGGCGGGCTGGGGTGTCCGCTCTGGATACGTCACCACCGCCTCCGACGAGCTGCTCAACAAAGTCACCTTCGACTTCGCAATCAAGGCCGCATGGAAGGCCAGCCAGGTCGACCCGTCAAAATGGAAACAGCAGACCGCGCACGCATTGAGGCGCTCATTCACATCCGAGTTGGTCTCCAGGGGTGCAGACCGTTTCGCCGTTGAGCTGTTGCTCGGGCGCTCCACGGGCGTCGGTGGTGACATATACACCGACCCGACCTTCATCTGGGACCGCTTATCCCAGGCCGTTTCGATGGTCACAAAAATCGGCGCAAACGCAGATAAACAAACGGTTTTCGGCCACATCTCTAGCCAGTAGCCACAGCCAAATGTTCATGGTGTGAACTTTTTTGTTGATCTCTAGGTATCGCTCCGGCAGTATCTAGATATGGACAGCAAGCAAACAACACGAACGGAGCGCAGCATGAACGGTGAAATTCAAACTATGGTCAATGGATTAGCCAAGGGTCTCGCTAAGTTCCACAGCGAGATGGTCCATTCTGGGTCCGCATGGGGTCGCGATTACCAGCGAGCCATCCAGATGAACGACGCGGCTACGATTGACCGCTTGAATCGTGAGCTTGTTTCTGAACTCCGCAATCAAATCGCCCGCAAGGGCTGAAAGGGCGATGACCAATGAACAGGCGAATGACGAAGGCCCAGGTCGACAACTTGGCGCGCGACCTCATCCACCTATGGGGAGCGACGGCTATCTGGTACGGCATCGACGGCGAGCGAAAGGATCACTGTGAGGAATGGGCCGAAATCCTCGGCCGAAGATGGGACGCCCAGGCAGCCACCAGGGTTGAGGCTCGCCTTAACGAGCTGGCTGAATCGTTTTCCCGCAGATACGAAAGGTTTCCAGGAGATTGATCGCGGGCCACTCTTGGGCCACGGGTGGGCCACAAAGGCCCGCCACGCCTCGCCACCCTGCGCCGGAGCGAACCGGGATATGCCAGTGATTGCAGTGGGTTACAGGGGCAGCAAGCAGTAGAACGCTCCCTGTTATACATTAAACAAGAAGTGTATAGTCACACCCTAACCCACTGACATCACTATAGAATCACGACACGGTCTGATTTTTGGGCCACCTGTGGGCCACATTTGCACCAATCGCGGGCCAAATCAAGACACCAGGAGCGGCCCAAAATAAGCAGCCTGAAAGCCAAATGTTCACCCTATGAACTTTTTTGTTGATCTCTAGGTATCACTTCCCTAATATCTAGATATGGACAGCAAGCAAACAACACGAACGGAGCGCAGCATGAAGACGATCACTTTGACCATCCGAATTGAGTGGGAAGGCGGAGAGACCATTGAGGCTGGGAAGTTCTCACGATTCTCGGAAGCGTGGGACGCGATGAGCGACCTCGCCGACGGTGTGAGCATCATTCGCCTCGTCGATGAGCGAGGCGTAACGCGCAGCATGCTTGCTGGGTGGGACTGGTACTGGAAATAGTCAAATCGCCCGCACGCCAACCGGGGCACAAAGGAAGGAAACGAAAATGAAAAACTTAACTCTGACATTCTTCATTCATGACAACCCATCTCACGACGTCGACGTTGCAACTACCTCCAGGTACGACCCAGAAGGCGTCATGGGCCAACACGGACCCATGGAAAACGGTGAGATCAATCTTGATGCTCTGCCCGAAAACCCAGCGCGCCTGAAGGCGATGCGGGTTGCTCCGGGATGCATTCCAACCGAGAAGCACGACGGTTTTCAGGTCATGCAGATGCATTTAAGGCTTACCGAATCCAAACTGATCCAAGCGAACGACATTCACTGGATGGCTGACGGCATCGTAAGCCACGCAGAATGGTCGGCTAAAGATGCTGGCCGGGCTTCCCTGTTTATGTATGCATGGGTTCGAGCGGACGACGGCGTGGGCAAGCCAGTATTGTCTGAGCTTTATGTCGGAGCCCCATGTATGACAGTGAAAGCTGTTTCGCGTCCATCGCGCAACGGAGTTCGATATCGCTCACTTGCCAGGGAAATGGTTCTCGATAGCGTGAAGGCTCAACTTCTCGACCGCGATGGATGCCTATGGGGTCGCTCAACCTGAAACACCCGCCCCCACGCCAACCGGGGCACACCATGAAAGGAGGGGCGGATGCTCAAGCGATACCTTGAGCGCCTCGATGCAGCGTATGCCGCTCGCATCAACCGCGCTGACTAACACCAGAGCCCCACTCGAAAGAGTGGGGCTTACCTCGTTGGGTCGTCGAGGACCGTCAGCTCAATGTCTTGATGAACATCCAACGACCCGCCGTAGCTCTCGACCTCGCGCTGGCTGTCCCTGGGGTCACGCCTGACCATGAGCCGCCCACCCTTCCGGCGACCCCAATGCGCGGCGGCGGTCTCTGCCTCCGTTGTGAATGTCGTCGAGTACAGCGCCGAGGCTCCGTGGATTTCTGTCGGGCTCTTGTGGCGACGAATGTCGATAGAGCCGCGAGCGTGATCACGGTCTCCCCATTGAGGATAGATTGTCAGCTCACGTCGAGCGTACTGCCACCACATTCGAAGGCGGTCTTCCATGTTGCGCGGTGAGATGCCTGCCGACGCTGGACCGTTCGCCTGGGAGCGGTACCCGAACGCCGGGCCGGTCACCCGTATCTCCATCTTCCAACCCTGAACAGGGTCGAGGCCCGCACTCACCACTGAGCCATCAGCCATCAGAACCCGTTCTTCTCGCGCGCGCGTGACGCGCCGCATGCTTATATAGCCCCTATCGAGCGCCAGGAAGCACGGAGCCGGGTGTTCCGTTGTCAGGGTCACCCTTTGCGAGCCGGATGCCGCCACGGCCGTTTCTCGCCCTGTCCCGCCCAGCCTGCGCCAAAGCGCCTGACCGTCAGCCGTGAACGCGAAAGAGGCGGCGCTTGAGTAGTTAATCGAGACCCGGCCGTCGGGCTCGACACACAGCGAGGTGTCGGTCTCTTCACCGTGGAAGGCATCGTCGAGAGTCTTGTTCTGATAGATGTCATCATCGACGCCCGTGCCAGACCGCGAGCGCAACCACGTCGGCAGCGATTGAACTCGCATCAGGAATCCGTTCGAAGGTAGTCCGTTGACGTTGCCCGCGTGACCGTCCGCCTGAAGGTGAAGGCCCGCAGTCATCTCAAAGACGCCGCGCCTCCAGTCGCCCGTTGCAGTGTGCGTGTTGGCGCTGGCCGCAACCCCACCCGATGGGAAGCCGAACAACTCATTAGCAGCACTTGAACGAATGAAGAATGGACAGTGTGAATTCGTAATGAAGAACTTGTCATCAGCGTTGATGCCCATGGTGAAGGTTCCGGTGTAGTTACCTACGCCCTGGGCCACCCACTCAGCATTGACGAGGTCAGCCAGGGTCGAACTGGCTCGGCATGAATACCCATGGAGAAACGCAGGGAGGTCCCAGAACACAGCCGAATTACCTGCGAGCGTGATGTTGTTGCCATCGCGCACGAAGGCCGCCTTGCCCGCAAACGGGCGCGCATCAAACTGGCCAGCGATGGCCGGAGTGTGTCTTCTAATTCTTTGATCTGGCATCAGCCCTGCCTCCTGAATCGCGGTGATCCTGGAATCCCGTTGTTGTTCATTTCGCGCGCCACATGCCCAGCGATTCGAGTGCCGAGAGCTTCGAGCCCATCGTCTCCGAACAGGTGAGGCACATCACTCAAAACGATATCGCCAAACTGGACGGTAGGCCTCGACTCCCCTCGCTCGGTCAGGCCGTCGGTCGGCGCTCCGGTGTTCGCGCCGCTGTAGCCCATGCCGCCGCCACCGCCACCACCGCCACCACTGACACCAGCAGCCGCCAGCCCTGCCGAGTTTGCATCGCGCGCATATCTCGCCATTTGCGGAGCGAGCGCGGCCTGGGTGAAGTGAGCAATCGAGGCCGCCGTGTGTGCCACACCTTTCGGCACGTTACCCGTGGCATAAGCGCCATAGGCCTTCGCCGCCTCAGAGCCGCCGAGGAATCCGTGAAGAATACCCTGGGCAATGATTTGAGTCTCCTCCCATTTGTGTGCGGCCTTCACCTCTTTCTCATATTGGGCCTGGGTGATTTTCCCGGCCTTGAGTTGAGTCTGGGCTGAACGCGCGCGGGCGTTGGCAAGGTTGCCGAACGACGAAATCATGGAGCTGACTGAGCGAGTCACTGCGGCCGCAGTGTCGGTCACCTCTTGGATACGTTGCGCGGTCGCCTGAGCGTCCGCCATTCTGGCCTCCTCGCGAATCCTGGCCAACTCATCCTGGTGCGCCTTCTCCAGCTCTTGGCGATGGTCAGCGAAGCCCTTGAACTTGTCAGACTCTTCGGCGAATCGATGCTGCTCCTGGCTCAGCGCAATCCCGACAAAGTCCTCCCGAACCTCCATGAGACGCACTTGAACAGCCCGCTCTGTGTCGGCTCTTTCTTCGGCCTTCTTTTTGAGCTGCTTGTCCCTCTCACCGAGAGCCTTGCCCGTAGCGCCAGCAATCTTTTGAGAATGAGCCTCAGACGAGTCAGGCATCAACGATGAATCCCATCCACCCATCTGCGCAATGATCCAATCCTGCTCACTGATTTCGGACTTCTTCCCCTTCTTCTTCTTGGTTGGAATCCGAGGCACAGCCGCCTTCGGTTTTGATGCCTCTTCGATTGCCCGCTGAACAGCCTGCACCGAACTGACAGCGCCCTTCGAGTATTCCGCTGCAGCGTTCTCAGCTTGGTCCCAAAGAATCTCCTGACTGGCCACACCGTCCGCGAGCGTGGACACGAGCGCGCGCTGCTCTTCTAGCCGTCCCGCCATTGCCGCAGCACCACCGGCAGAGCGTTGGCCACGAACCTGCGCCTCCAGCTTCGCGAGAACTTTTCGCTCCTGTTGAAACTCACGCTTTGCTTGCTGCGCCATTTGCTTCGCGAGGGATGCCCGCTCTGCACTCGTTTGAGCGAGTTCCTCCCTCACCATGTCATTCGCGGCAGCAAGGTCGAGAGCCTCTTCTTTCCCATACCTGGCTACAGCTTCAGCCGCAGTGAGCGCGCCGCCAAAATTGCCCACCATGCCACCCGTGGCCGATACCGCAGCACCCGGTACCAGCGTCTGACCACGTCGAAACGCCGCCTCCTGCTTGCCGAGGTCAGCCATACTGGTCGCGCCGCGCCCCTTGAGCATGCTGTCGAGGCGTTTCGCCTGGGCCTTCACAACGCGCTCTAGCTCCTTCCCGCGCTGCTCAACCTGCTCGGTCATGTTCTCGCCGATGGCCGTGCCTATAGCGTCGCCAAGGAGAGCGCCCGCAGCCACAGCCCCGGCAATCATGGCCGGTGCCCCGAGGGCAGCGGTCAGGGTTGCACCAATCCCTGCACCGGCCCCACCCATTGCACCGATGGCGACCGTCACAGCCTTGATTGCACTAACAAAGGAAAGCGCCAGCCGAGTCGCGAACAGGCCGCCCACCATCACTGAGATGGTCTTCGCGTTACGAACCACCCACTCGCCGAGACCATAGAGCACCTCAGCCGCCTGCTTGAAAGCCGCGCCGAGTCGCTCGCCGTTCTCCTGAAGGAATAACGAAAGCCGCTGAAGGGCCTCGTTCACCATCGGCAATACCCGCTCACCCAGGTCGCGAAGCACGCCCTCCTTCAACCGCTCGAACATGTCAATCGATGCCCCGGTTGTGGCCGCCATTTTTCCATATGCTTCGGCGGTGGCTCCGGTGGCCTGCCGATTCGTTTCGATCATTTTTGTGAGGTCCGAATAGTTCTCACCGAGCAGCATCAGAAGAGCGGCATTCGTTTCCTTCCTCATCGACAGCGACCCGAGCACCTCGGCATAACCGCCCGTCGCCTTTTGCACGTCAGCCAGGACAGCCGAAAGCCCCTCGTTTCGAATGCGCGCAATACCTACATCGACGCCGAGCTGCTTTAGCTTCTTGGCGGTGGGCGTCGCCTCGTTTCCGAGCGCCTTGATCAATGACGTGATTTTAGTCATGGCCTCGGCAGTGTTGCCGCCGGTCTGCTTGGTGATGGTCGCAACCATCGCCCCGAACTCTTCAAACGAGACTCCCATCGGCGCGAGCGAAGCCGCCTGAGTCATCACGCTCCCGAGTTCACCGAAGGTAGTCACACCCTTCTTGACCGTGGTGAACAGCACATCAGACGCATCGCCCGCCGTTAGGCTCGATGACTTCCAAGCGTTGGTGGCAGCCGTTAACGCCTGGACCGCTTCCGTGATTGAAGATTGCCCAGCAACTGCGGCCTGTGACGCAACGCGCAGGAAGTCCACCGCATCACCCTCCGACACGCCTGCGGAGATGGCTTGATATGCGCCGGTGGTGATGTCCGACATGGACTGCGGGACCTCCTTGGCGAGTTGCTGGAGCCCGTTTCGAAGGTTGTTGAACCCGTCGCCAGTGTCATCGAGCAAAGTCGTCACAGACGCGAAGCCTCGCTCGAATTCAACAGCAAAACCCACCGGGGCCTTGATGGCGTCGATGCCCTTCTTCAGGGCCGCGAAACCCATCCGTAAAACCTGCCCGGCAGCCTCTACGTCTCGAAGGGTTTTTGAGAACCCTGACCACGCCTTGTCTGATTTGAGGGTCGACTTTTCAAGTCCGCGCTGAAGCTCGTCAACTTTGACGTAAGCCTTCTCGACGCCGTCGAGCCCCTCGACTTTGATCTCGATTACTTCGCTGGAAATCTTTGTCAGCGCCATGGCTACCAGTCCTCTTCATTTTGCGTTCGATGAGATGCCGCTGCTTCGGCGTTGAGCTTCAAAGTGACAATGCCGTCTCTGAGTGCTGGCGTTGGGTCGGTGGGGTGCCAGGACTGAGGCAGCTTCGCATTGATTTCGCGCAGGTGTCCGGCGATGTCATTCACCCATGTCGGCTCACCGAATGGGCTCCCCGCGTCAACGTAAACAAGAGGACACCGGTCGAGTTCAAGCCAGTCGATATACCCGAGCTGATCAGGTGGTGAGCAGAAGCTCGCGCCGACCTGTGACGGCATTGACTCGCCGAGGATGGTGCCCGCATCTACAAAGACTGAAGATTCAACTAGCTCCGCACTGAATGAGCACCACATTCGCTGAACCCTCGCGCCGTCTAAGTTACGTGAGAACATGCCGCCGCACTGCCCTCGCTCGTCTATCAAACCGGGCTGGGCTGGCCGTCGGTGGTCGCCAACGCACTGGGCACAGGTCCACCCGTCGCTGATAGAGTTGCCGCGTTGTCGAGTCCTCGCGTGCCATGCGTACAGCGCGAGGATAAGCTCGCCGATTTTCCCAGGCTGATCACTTGCCTCGCATGCCTTGAAACCTCGGTAACAACCTCGGAGGCGTCACCACATTGAGCCTCGAACTCATCAACGGGATACTTCCCGCCGACGGGCTCCAGGTCGAAGCCTTCGACACTTTGAACCGAGGCCGCGAAGACGGCCCTATCAACCTTGGCGACCCAGTCCTCAAACGACTCGACCGCCTGCTGCTGCTCTTCGGTTAGCTCAGCCAGGTATTCGGTGAATGCCTCCACCGAGTCTTTGCCCTGCCTCCCCGCGCGGCGTGCCCGGTCGCCAGCGTGGGAGTGGTGCAGAGCGCCCAGACGTGGACGAGGCCCGACCGACCGCTCGACCCGCCTGATGTCATCTCTCGACATCGGCATCAGCATCACATGAGTCGCGCCTTCTGGACACGAGTCGAGAAGGTCTTCAATGTTCGACGACTCTCGATATGCAGCCGCCACGGTTTGTGCCCTGACAAATGCGAGCGCCTGCCTCACGTCCTCTTCTGCGAGCGCCTCATCGAGCCGCCCCTGAGCCTCGGCTTCATCATCGCCAGCCAGGACACCCTTGAGCACCTGACGGCCAGCGGCCTTCACCGCGTGGAGAGTCTGCACCACCGCAGCACTATCGCCAGACGTGGCCCTGACTGCAGCGATGAGGGAGTCGACGAAATCACCCTTCGGAGCTTCGTCGATGTCCCTGTCGACAATGGTGCGCGCCTTCCTCACTTGCGCCTCCCAGACCGTCGGGTCTGAAAGCAACACAAGCCTGACCGGCTCCTGGCAAGTGAGGACGCGCTTTAGCATTAGGCATCAACCGGAAGGATGAGCATGAACGGAGCCTGAGCAAGCAGCTTCTGGCTTTCGCTCAACCCGGTCAGGTCACACCCGTCGAACTCAGCAACCGCGCGCAGCGTGGTCTCCTGCTGGATTCGATTGGCATCACCGCCGCCTGGGTTGGCTGCACCATCGGCGCGGCCAGCGTTCAGCAATGCAAAGCAACCGCCTTCACCGTCACCGGCGGGACCCATCCCGAACATGATGGTGCGGAGTTCATCCTTCGCGATCATTTTCTGAAGGTTGAGGTCCTGCTCGCTGGTGATAGAAACCGACGCTGTGGCGTTGTTGATTTCCATCGAGTCAGTCTGGAGCACACCACGGGTATCAGGCGTTGAAGGAGATACGTCGAAATCAACGCTTACACTCCAGTCGAAGTTGGGCAGGTTTGCACGGGTCGAGCCGTATGGAGCCGAGCCGCCCTTGTGGCTGTCCGACATATCAACGCGAGCGCCGAAGCGATGCTGCAGCAATGCACCAGGAGCCTCCGGGCTGCTGACGACGTTGGCATTGTCATCATCCTGAAGCATGCAGGCGGGCCGGACTCGCATCTCAAGGCCGACGCCGAAATTGTCCTGAGCAAGAGTGAAGCCAGAGCATCGACACAGGGACGCCAACCGGCGGACGGTTGCGGTGGTCCCCTGCCCGCCCATGTCCATCAGCATGTGAAAGTCATGCAGCTTGGCATTCGATGCGCCGACCACAGGGTAGAACGCATAGCAAAGGTTGATGGTCTCGCCGGACATAATCTGGCGGGAGAACTTCGGGTGAACCTTGATGGTTCGATTGCCACCAGCAGCCGCGCCGATTTGCGTTATGATTGCATACTCATCGAGCGTCGAGTTGTTCTGGCGGACTCGGATGGGTGCGCCGACCTGGAGGCCAGCCTCGTCACCATCGGCAATGATGAAATGGTCGGACGGGCTGCCCACAGAATTGGCCGAAGTAGCACGACTCTCGACGAGGCTGCCACCGGTCTTCGGCTCATAGAGTCCCATGGAGCTGCCGAGGATTTTACCATAGCCGTGAGTCGTCGGGTCAGCGCCCTTCGATGAGCGAAACCGGTGAGCGATGGTGATGCTGTCCGGGTACATGACTCGAATGAAATCACCATTCGCCGCGCCGAACTTGTCAGCGCCGGTGGTGTTCTTGATGCCGATGGCGGCCAGTTCGTCTTGACCAGCAGTCCGGCGACCATGGTCTTCCTCGTGACTGAGTTCCTCAGACTGGAAGGCGTCCACGGTGGCCGTGGTCGTGGCCATCCCTGTGAAGGTCAAACCCGAAAGGTCTGGAAGGAAATTGCTGTCAACGTCGGCGGCTCCGGTGGCGCTCGTCGATACGCTGACGCTGAAAATTGCGGAGGATTTACCCGCCATGATTAACTCCTATTCAAATGTCATACGAGACCGAAACTTCGACCTCTGCGATGTAGCCCTCAAACGCTTTACCCGCATCATCGCGGAGCACAAACTGAGAGATGTTGCCCGGCGTCGCCGCCAGCGTTACCAGCCCCGAAACGGTGGCCCATGAACTTCGCTGGAGCGCATCAGTCAAAGCCTGCTGATCAAGCCGTGCGCGCTCTAGAATTTGCCCCCGGTCGTGTGACCCATAGCCCTCATATCTGAGGCGGACTGGGAATGTGTCCGAGAAGCTGCTCGGCACTGCGCCACCCATAGCCACCACCGTCGACGTGCCGCCGCTTATATCCACCTCAAAGACACCATCCTGGCCGACCATCTCTTCAAGCTCGACTCGACCACCGCCCAGGTCGGCATCTCGAAAGCCTCCTGAAAGCAGATGGGGGTATCGTGTCACCGTGGCGCTCGGCGGTGCCTTCACGGTCTGCTTCACATGGTCAACGATGTCGTTAAGAGTCGCCATCGATCACCCTTTCGAAAGGTTTCGCCGGAGCATCTTCTGCAGCTTTGTCCGGTAGAGCTTTCGATTGCTCGGGCTAAGGCCAATCCACGGCCGCGCCTCGTTTACGAATGAGCCGTATGTCTTAGCCTGACCCGTCAGACCAATCGTGGCCGCCGCCTTCGAGAATCGGAGCACTCGAAACGCTCGGCGCATTTGACCGCTCAGTGTCAACGTGACCTTTCGAACGGTGCGGGTTGAGGCGGCCTTGTAGTGTGCATAGCCGCCAGCGTAGAACACCGACTTCCCCGACCGGCTGAGCCTGCCACCTTTTGGCTTCAGCCTTCGCGCCGTGTCGCTCTTCAGGCTGATGTAAATGGGTTTCACTGAATAGGGTTTGTGAGGGACGTCATCTGTGTCGAGACCTTTAGAGAACGCACGGATATCCACCGCGGCCGTCACGTTCTGGGCAAGCTCACCCATATCGCGACGCGTCCAGATTTTGGCCGCACGGTTGCGCGGTTTTCCGATGCGTTTGTATGCCAATGCCCTTGGTCTCCGGTGCCCAGCACGTAGCCGAAAAACGTGCATGTCTATTCTGGCATCTGTTCTAAAATTATTCAATGGTGTATAATATACGAACCAGGGCACCGGGCAGGCTTCCGAAATGGGATACACATTCACCACGGCTCTGCCGAACCCGGAGCAGGCTGCGGCGGGGTCGACAGACACGGCGACACTGATGCCCGCGATGGGTTCAGCACTCAATTATGCACACGCTAACAACACCGCCCAGGTGATTCATCAGGCGTGGCTTGGCGGGATTGCTACGGTCGACCACAACGCCGCGTCGAGCTACACCGAGGTCTGTCGTTGGCGCGTGCCTGTCATCTCGTCTGACCACATCACCGTCTATGGTTTTGTGCGTGGAGAGAACACCGCCAACACCGGCGGGCTGGTCCGCCTCACGGCAATCGGCTCCGGCAACTCTGTTGAGGTTACATTCACTGGAGCGGTCGGCGCGAAAGTCAGCACCGCCATCGCCCTCAATATCAGCACGGCCGCCGCCTATGAAGACATCAAGCTGGAAATTCGAGCGAAGTCTGGCGGGACGGTCGCACTTCATGATGTAGACCTGCAACACATGCCGAAAGGCAGCCCGCTCTCCGCAGGTGTTAAGGCTGCACCAGGGTCGAATCGCTTTATCCCGATGGGGTCGACGACCCTGTCCTCAACCAGGCCGTTCTCGGCGGCATTAGGCCGCGACATCGTCGACAGCCTGGAATGCCTTGAGGCGAGGGCCGAAACTATTCTGTGCTGGTCTGGGTTCGACCTGCCCTCTTCTTCGGCTGCGATATCGAGCGACACCGACGCGAACCTCGACATCATAGCCTGCCCGATTGTGCGCGTGATGCCAGACTGGTCGACAGCCACCATCTGGGTGAGGGCGAAGAATGCCACCGCGTCGAAGGCCTATGTCACTGTCTGCGCGACGAACCCACCCGACCAGTTTCCGAGCGGCGGCGATGGGCCGATGATGACGGTGATCACAATCCCGGCCAACGCTGCCGCAGCGACTTGGTACTCGGCAACGCTTCGCATTCCATTCGACTCCGGGCTCACGCGTTCGACGTTTCGCCATTGCCTCGTCGGAGTCCTGTCGACGTGGACATCAGACTCGGCCTTCGGTGCGGGCACTGACCGCCCGCGGCCATCCATTCTTTCAGTATCTATTTGGGGCAATCCATGAGCGACGAATTCGAGCGAGATTGGAACGTGAGACAGGTGGACGGCGGCGTGATAGCTGGCCCGGCCATGGGTGAACTTCTGCGCCTGGGTGCGCGGGTCATCCAAGACAAGTTCGACCTGAAGCTCGACGGTCTTGCCGGTCCTGCCACTATCTCAGCAATCGATGATCATCTCGGGCTGAATACCGCAAGCAGAAGCCTGCCAACGAGCAGGCGGCGGAAGCTGCCGGACATTATCCCGATACCCACGAAACGCGGCATCGAAACGGTGTATGGAAGTTTCAAGTATTCGGAGCACCCGTCAAAGCCTGGAGCCATCCTCATCGAGCGCGCATGGGTGAAGAAAAACATCGTGCGCGTCGTCCTTCATACCGGCCAATACACATACTGCCACAAGCTAATTGCTGACGAGTTTCGCCGTTTATATGAGCGGGCCTGTGATTCGTCCGGCTACACACCGAAAAAGGTCTGGTCTTGGGTCCAACGATTCAAGCGGTGGCACCCCAAAGGCAAGCATGGGATTTCAGACCACTCGTGGGGAATCGCCTTCGACGTCGACCCGAAGCTGAACGCGCCGGGCAAAGAGGACACGCCGCTTCACCGTCACCCAGAGTTCGCCGCAGTATTCCGACAGGCTGGATGGGAGTGTGGAATCGATTGGAAGAAGTATCCCGACCCGATGCATTTTTCGAGGGTGCGGCGATGAGTATACCAACGATGCAAAACCCTATCACGCTTCAGGTCGGCACCATGCTCGCCCTCGTCTCAGCGGTTGCCGTTGGGGCGATGCGCGTCAGCAACATCGAGGCCAAGGCAGACAGGGCCTTCGAAGAAGTTGTCGAAACGAAAGCCCAGCTGAACGAGCTGCGGACGGAGATGCAAAGACAGCGCGAAATTCTCGCCCAGGTCCAGGGTGACACGCGGGCCATTCTTCAGCTCGTAAAGCTGAGGAACCCGTGAGGGCCACGCTCCACGTTCTCGCCCTTATTGCTGCGACCGTCATCGCGTTTGCGGTGGCCTCAGTGTCTCGGGCTATGGCGCAGGACGCCACGCAGTCCGCGAGGCTTCAAACTGTAGAGCTGGCCGCGCTGAAGCGTCAGCTTCAAATCATCCGAAACATACTGGAGAAACAGCATGACAATCGACACCGACCTGATTCGAATCGGCCTGCTTTCAGCAATAGCAACATGGGGCGTCACGCAAGCCCTCAAGCCGGTCGTGAAACGCTGGGCCGCTGACACGCTCAAGAGTTCGGCAGTTCGTTTTTTTGCGCTTGCCGTTGGTGCTGGATTTGGTGCCGCCATGCAGTTCGATGCGGTCGGTGCAATCGTCGGGCTGGGCGGTGCTGCGCTCAGTGCCACCGTTGTCGGTGCAGTGAAGGCTCGAATTAAGAATGCCTGAGCTGATCATCGGCAGCCTTCTGGGTGGCGTCCTGGCCGTGGTTGCGATGCTCCTGGGCCGACGGAAGAGGCGGGTGCCTGCCGTCAATCCCGAAGCTGTGGCGGAAGTTGTTGGCGAGCAGGTTGAAGCACAGCTCGAAGAGATTGAAGAGGACCACGCGAAGGTGGTCCGAAAACTCGACTCAAAACATGCGGCAATTCAGTCGGCCAACATTTCCGAAATCGTCGACATCCTAAACTCAGAATATTCCGCCGAAGAGGTGCTCGATGATTAGCTTCGTGTTCTTTGTTTTGCTTACGCCAGAGGCCGCGCTGAATCCATGCACCGAGGCGCAGCAGATTCGCACGGGTGTCGAGTCACCATGCACCGGCATTCTCATCGGCTTAACGATGGCGAAAGCTGCAGCGAACTGCAAACGCGTCGAGCTGCCAAAGTGTGAAGCGGTAGCCATGAAGAACGCGCGCCGGTGTCAGACTGAAAAGAACGCGCTAATTGTACAGCTTGCCGCCACCGAGTCGGCCCTCAGTCGAATCGAGCCAGAGGCGTGGTGGGAGCGCCCGCTTCTGGCTTCAGGCTCGATGGCCGTCGGGCTGGTCATCGGGTTCCTAATAGCTGGCGCTCTCTAGCGGGCAAAACACATGGCAGGAAAAATCACTCACGTCTCTGACGAAGAGATTGTGGAGACGCATCTCCGGCTCGGGTCCCTCCGGTTAACGGCCGACGCGCTTGGCATCGGCAAGGATACCGTATCGAGAAAACTGCGGCGGGCTGGCGTTAAGACAAGTCGAGCGAAGGCAACGGAAAAACCTACGGTTAAAGACCAGACGGCCGATGGTCAGCGCGTTATCACGGGCAAAGGGATCAAAACCCTCGAAGACCTCATGGAGCGCGCCGGAGTCGACCTCGACGAGTGGACCGTCCAGAAGCACAGCGTGAACGCCTGGGAAGCGTTCGCTGGCCGTGGCCCAGACGGCGAGCCGGAGACGGTCACCCTTCATCAGGTGAAAGCATGGCTTGAACGGCGGCCTTCGTACTGGGTGAAGAGGGTCGAATGCCAGACCATCCGACGCCACCCACCGAAGAGCACGCCCGACCTGAAGACATGTTTCATTGTGCCCGACAGCCAGCACGGCTTCCGGCGGCACGAGGACGGCACGCTGGAGCCCCTCCACGACCGCCGGGCGTGTGATGTTGCAATCCAGGCATGCAGGCTGCTGCAGCCCACCACGGTCGTCCTCCTGGGTGACATGCTGGACCTTGCGCCGTGGGGCTCGTTTTCCACAGACCTCAGCCTGCGATGGACTACCCAGCCGAGCCTCGTGGAGCTTCACTGGTTTATCGCGCAGCTTCGACTCGCGTCACCTACCGCGCGCATCATCTACCTGGAGGGCAATCACGAGAACCGCATTGCCCGCGTACTGACGGAAGCGGCAGCCGGTGAAGCGATAAACCTGCGACCGGCCGACGACCTCGACGGTGATGCGGTGATGTCTATCCCCCACCTGCTCAGCTTGGACAAGCTCGACGTCGAGTATATTGCGCCCTACGGCGAGCCGTTCTGGTGGGAGGGTGTCCGATTCCATCACGGCTCACTCGTCCGCTCGCGTGGCGGCCAGACGGTCACAGCCATGCTGGGCCAGGGTCACGCCCACAGCCAAGTCGTGGGCCACATCCACCGCCGGGAAATAGCCAGCCGAACGATTCCCACCGCCGAGGCACCAGGGCGGAAGACAATCAGCGCAATGTCGCCGGGCTGCCTGTGCCGCGTGGACAACGCTGTGCCACACAAGGCGGGCACCAGTCAGCTCGACTGGCAGCACGGCCTCGGGGTTGCCTACGCATCCGACGCGGGCGTCTCCATGCATTTGATACCAATCGATGACGGGTGCGCCGTTGTGCATGGTCGGCACCTCGTGGGCGAGGAGCGCGTGGAAGAATTAAGGCGGGCCACCGGGCTCCCATTCTGAGCGGCTAAAAAACCCCAACGAATTCGATCACTTACAGGGTGTTCATTTTATGATCCTTTTTGTATTGCTTTATAGATACCATTCCGGCAGTATCTAGACATGGACAGCAACGAAACAACACGAACCAAGGAGTCCACGATGAACATCCTAGAAGGACTGAATCGCCGAGTGGAGGAAACTGAAAACGCGGCACGCCGAGCCGTTGCGAAAGTCGTGGCCTCGAATGGCCGTTGCCACCCAGGCACAACCGACCGCCGCGACCTTGACCTCGATGGGCGCATCGACGCGCTGGCCAACCCGCTTCACATCATGAGGCGGCGAGCAGACGACGGCCTCCGGTTCGACATGAGCACCCACGACATCAACGGAACCTGGGGCGCGATGCCCGACGACGAGGGACTCATCGGCGCTCACGAGGCCGACGGGTACCGCATCGAAATCAGCCCGAACGACGATGACAGCTATCTGGCAATCGTTCACCCACCAGCACGAAAGCGAAGACGACGATGAACCACGACGGAATAAAGCAAGCCCTTCGGCATAGGGACGCACAGCTCGCACGACTGCTTGAACAGGTCCAAAGCCGCATCGGTTCTAAGATCGAGTACATCAATGAGGACGGTGAGACCTTACGGCCCGCATGGCTTGAAGGCCTTTCCAAGGTGATTGCATCGGAAATGGAGCGAATCGAGCGCGAAGCGTCCGACGATATTCGCCGCCACATGGGCGGGTGATGTGAGACCATGTTCACAAAACGATCATCCATGTTCTTTTATTGTTGATCTCTAGGTATTGTTTCCCTAATATCTAGATATAGACAGCAACGAAACAGCACGAACGGAGCGAACAATGGCAACTTTCGGATACAACGAAGAAAACGAAATCGACCCCGCAATCCTTCGCGAAATGCATAAGAACATCGCACGACGCGACGCCGAAGAGCGTGCCCGTGGCCCGAAGCCCCGCAGTGAAGACCCGGAGATGGTTGAGGCCGCCGCCAAGGTTGTCGAGTTCCTTGAGACCGGCGCGCTCGGCAAGTTCGAATGGATTGGAAGCGACGTCTACCGAGCAACGCCGGAAGGTGGTCAGGGTTCAGATGTTGAGTTCTTCCTTCGCCAGACCAAGGCGGGCCGCGTCAAAATCGGGTGCCGAGTATCCCTTCACCGAGACCTTCTTATGTTCGGTATGCCCATGGATTCCGACGACGCCCTTGAAGCTGCCAACGGATACACCTGGGTCGGGCGCATCGTTGGCATCATCGGCAGCTCCGACATCGCCGCTGACGTCACCGTTTCTCAGCGTCACTGATTGTGGTACTAGGCAGATTATATCAAGGGGGTGAATGATGGGCGGGCTGTCGGGTATCCGTTACGGGAAATGGGAAACCATTCCGATTCAGCACATGGCGAAAATCGATGATGATCAAATCAGGTCCATGCGGTCAGTCCTGCGCGCCGCCTACCACCCACTCGCAGACAGTGAGGCGTTTTGGGAAGAGGGTTTGAGGCGTGCCGAACATGCTCGGCGGTATATGGCTTTCTGTGAGATGTCAGATGTAGAGATGAACGCTCTTTGCGACGAGCGAGGCGTAAAGGCCTGCAGACTTCTCACGCATGAAATGGTTTGGCAGGTGCTCCACTTCGACTACGCAACGCAGGCTTTCATTTACACGGGATCAAACGAAGAAGACGGATGGCTGCCCGGCTGGGCGTGCATCTGAGATGAGGACAGTATGACCACGAGATACCCACACACCCACGTCCGGTTTGAAGTCTGTCTTAGCGTGCAAGGCAGGAAATATGAGGCTGCGCTCGCCGAGCTAACGCATGAAATCAAGCTGTTGAGGTATATTGCGCCAAACATTAATGACATATCCGTGAAGCCTGCGACGGTTGAGGTTGAGATGGTTGAAGAAGAGATGTACCCCGCATGGCTTGAAGGTGAACAATGACGACACGAGCAACTGCAGACGAACGCTTCAGACAGCGAGTTGAAGCCCTGGAGCGCGTTTCTATGGCACTCGGGCCTCAGAGCCTATTCCAGCTCGCGAAGTGCCTTGGAGCGAACGATAGGACGCTTCGACAGACGTTGGACTCTGGCGGCCTCGGCGAGGGGCAATACGAGCGCACGCCATCGACTCGCGTCAGCCGCGCCGAAATCATTTCGAGGTTCGATGATGTGCTGCCCGACTTGCAGCCTTCCCAGGTTGCCGAGATTCTTCGGCGCGTTGCTGACGAACTTGAGGTTGATGAGATTAAGCGGCTCCGTGGCAGCCGGGACTTAGGAGGTTTGTAATGGACGACTTGAAGCAAGGTGACTCAATTGAGTGGTACAACGGCAGAGGCTTGATGATGGAAGATGTTTCCAGGGCTTCGGGTTATCGACTTATTGAAAATCCGGCACAGCTTCCCGAGTTTCGACCTGGGGCGCGGGCGCTGATCATTGATGGCCCGAAATCACTTTATGGTATCGATGAATGGAGGGAGACCTATGGTCCCGACCATGATCATGAATATGAGTTTAGCGTGCTTGGATATGAGTGCTTCATCCAAGGTCGCGCCTTCTATCAGTACGGGAAAAAAATTAAAGTATTTATCCCCTGCAACAAGATTCCACAAGCCTGGGTAAACAAAGCGCCCGTAGCCCCGAACATCAAACTGAGGCCAGAGATAGAGCCCAAAATCGTCGAGCTGTTTCAGGAGTTGTGGGGCGATGGCACCGACCGTGAGGTCGAAGTGGCTCTGCGAGACCTCGCGTGGAGCATTGGTGCGGTTGGCGTGAGTCAGTGGATTGAAAACCACAGAAACGCGCCGGGCATCTAAACAAACCTCGGCGGAACCTCGTTCACGGAGATGGCGTGGACGCGTGCATAGGTTGCCGTCACATGAACCTGGAGCGCGTTGCCCGTCTGGGCTGCCGTACCCATCGAGAGCGCCCTCGCAAAGGTTGGATAGGCCGCATTCGGTATCGAGTCCGCAGGCACCTGGGACAGGGCCACGCTTCTCATCGGATACATCACGCTTCCATCAAAATCGATGCGCCTCCCCTGCCCTGGCGCGAGCTGACCATTCGACACCGACATCTGCACGCCATAGGTCGCGCCCGATGCTGCTGGCGGGTCCAGCAGAGCCCCGTTGATGTCAGAGGTCCAGAAGCCCAGGAACGGCCCCTGAGCCGTGCTCACATGGTCGTGCCCCTGGTACCAGACAATAACCTCGACCTCTGACGCGAATGCCGACGTATACGGCAACGTCACGGTGTAGGTCGTCGAGGCTGCACCGTGCGGGTCCTGGTTCATCATGGCGCTGGCCTGGGAGTGGTTAAACGTCTTGTGTGCGTGCGCGCACCCCTTCGACACAGCGAGGTGATTCGCGGCCTCCACCATATGGGAAAGCGTCTCGGTTCTCAGGGGTTCAAGCCAGCGCCGCTCGGTCAGTGCTGGAGCCCCCTGGCTAGACGGTGAAATCACGATGGTCATACGACGAGAACCTCCCCGATATACGCATAAGACTTATGGCTGGCGGGCACGTTGCTCGACGTGGTTGCCGTGAGGTGTGCGAAGACTGCGCCGCCGCCCGGGTCGGCCAACCCATGGGCTGCGGTGAATATGATCTTTCTATTATTCACCTCGATGCTCTGGATGGTCATCTCGCTGGCGTTGTCCATGTCGCCACTCGGAAAGACTCGAACCTTGTCACCACTGGCCAGCGCGTTGAATCCGTCGAAGTCTGTGAGGTCAGCGCCCGTGATGGGGTGCGTCGGACGAGCGTGGAAGCTTGTGTTGCTCACCGTGATGGTTGTGGCGTTGGGTGCGGCCACCACATCGCACGAAGGCCCCCAACCCGAACCGCCCTCCCCGTAATACACGAAAACGGCGCGAGAGGTGGCCTTCCAGCCGTCTGAGATAACTGAACGGAGTCGGCACAGCCCATCAGTCACGCCGAGGCTTTTCGTCCCCCTGAGCTGCCTGTGCGTAATGCGGTAGGTGCCGCCGACCTGGGCCTGGACAGCCAGACCGCTTCGGATGCCGAGGTCGAACAGTCTCCGAGGATACGCGAACTCAACACGAAGGCGGCTGTACAGGTGGCGCAACTCCCCAATCAAATCGACGTCGAATGGAAGCTGCACGCCGGGAAGATCAATCTTCATTAATTTCTCTTCGTTGAAGGTGTCGATGGATACCGAGTCCTTGACCCGCTTCTTCAGTTTCGGCTCGCCGTCTTCATAGTTTGAGGCGAACTCGAACACGTTGAAGATGGTGGTTTCTACCGGGCTCGATGGTGACGGCCTGCTGGCTATATCGGTCTCACCAATGTCGGCCAGGACCTCGACGTCCGTCGGTCTGCCGAGAGGCACGGCGGTCAACCGACAGGCTCCAGTCGAGTCGGTTCGGATGTCCATGACGTACCCAGCAGCGCGGAGTAACCCGCTCACCACTTCGTATACCGTTTGACCATCCCGCCACTGTGGGGAATATCGAGCGTTTCGCATCGGTGACGCGATACGGAGAAAGCTGTGCGCATCGATATCGGGACCGGCGTGGCCCACCCATTGATCAGATGCTGCAGTCTTCGTGACCAGCCCAGCCCCAATGGGTAGCTTGTCATAAGCTGATGATGTGACGTTATTGCCGCCCGAGCTACACATGAGCTGAAGGCATACCTCGCCGATGCTGGTCTCCGCATCGAACACAGCTGTAGTGCGGAGCTGAATGCGCCCCTCACCATCATGCTCGGCCATGGTCATTAACGGCTGTCCGGTGACCGGGTCTGTTGGCGTTCTGCCCTCGCTGTAAATTGTCGCCCGGTACGTTGTTTCACCGTCTACAGTGGCCGCCGAAATTGCAGAAACCCGAAAGGTCTGAAGGGTCTCACCGTCACCATCATCGGAAACGCGAACGGCCTCCATGTACAGTCGGCCACTCGCTGGAATCGTTGGCTGTGTTTCCAGCGTTAGATGCTTTTCTCCGGTCGCATACCAAGCCTTCGCAATGCGGAGACCTGTAACGAGGACGGCCCCACCTTGCGCCGAGCTTCTCGGGTGAATTTCCACCACCCTCGCCGTGATGCCGGTATCGTCCTCGCTCTCACTCAGGTTGATGACATCCATCGGAATGCCAGCACCGCGAGCGCGCCGCCGCCTGGGCGTATCGCTTGCCCAGTTCGCCCCTTTGTATGGCGAACCAGTTACCTCGTCGTATTCATTCGGTGTATACGAATTGTTTACGAAGTGAGCCTTGATTGGGCCGTGCCCCTTTGTGTGCTTTGCAATGACGCTGATGCACGGCGTGGAAGCATCGACCGAGTCCAGGTGAATCGTGGCAGAGATCAAGCCATTGTCAGCACCACTCAGCCCGGCCTTGCCCCACCCTTCGGCTATAGCCTGAAGCAACCGCTCGGGCCAGCGATACGTCTGCGTGGTGGCTCCGGCAACGTCATAGAGCTTCGCCTGCCTCCAGTAGCTGGTGGCGATGTTTCTGACCGTTGTGTGTGAGAGGTGGTCAGTTTGCGTGACCGTGAGGAGGGCCTGGGCTGCACCGTAACCCGCTGCAGTGATTTCAATCAGGTCGCCGTCGCCGGTTGTACCCCAGCCCGCGCCAAGGCCGCCCGCTGGAGGGTTGGCTATCCCATACGGCGTCCAGACTTCGGCGGGTCGCGCCGTGGTCGAAACCGGCACGCGCCGAGGGTGGCCAACCGGCCGACCCGTATCCATACACTGAGCGAGGCCGCCAGCATCCTCAACGGGTATGATTCCATGAAGCTCGGTGCCGGTTTGATCACCGGCAAGCAGCAAGCCCGGCGTCGAGTTAATAATTGCGCCCGCTGGTATCTCTTCAAGAAACTCGATGGTCGAGGCCACGGTGCCATCACCGAGAAGTGGATCATCGCCTCCCCAGGTGTGATGCGTCTGGCTGAGAAAACTTCTATTCGACTGGTTTCCGAGCGGCTGGTCGAGCAGGCTTGTGAGCGGCGCGATACGCAAGCGCACCGAGTTCACTGCGCTCCGGGTTCCGACCTCGGGCTCGGCGGCCACAAACCCCCGCCAGCGTTCAACCCAGTCGCCCTCTGATGTGCTCACCGTGCCATCGTCGTTGACCCGTGACTCGAAGATGATGGCGCGGCGACCCTTGAAGAATACAGGCGGCTTCGTGATGCGCGGCTTCGTACCAGTTGCGGCGTCGACAATGTGATCACAACGTGGGCTACCCAGGACGGAGCGCGCGGAAAGCGTCACACTTTTCGCGCCGTCGTTCGTAGCCGAAACCTCGAAGCACTCGCGGCCAATGTGAACCAAGTCGCCAGCCGCGAAAAGCGATGAGGGTACCTCCTCGATGGTGGTGGTGATTGGCACGTTGGCAGACTGCGTGATGCTCGACGTCATCGTGGCAATAACATCTGCTGACGGATAGCCGAGCCGCCCGAACACTGCAGCCGGGTCGGTGGATGAATCTGCCCACTGTTGATCACTCGTCAGAATCACGTCGACGGGCTCAGCCTCCACAACGTGGCTTTGCGTGTTGAGGCGGCGGTCGAAGCGCATCCCCTGGCCCGGCTGAATAGCCACAGCCGTTCGGTATGCAACAGACCCCGAGGTTTTCGGGTATGTGCGCGATGGAGGCGGATGGCTCCCATACAGGACATCGACCCCTGCAACCCACAGATAGAACGCGGGCGCTCGGTCTCTGGATATGATGTCAGAAACTGTCACCATGGTGTTCGCCGTTAGGTGCAAATTGGTTCAGGTAATGATACCAAAGACGCAGACCAAGCGGTACACGAATGATCATCAGATGATCAAGCATGTACACTTTATGAACTTTTTCTGTTGAATTCCGGCGCGGGGCGGCGTAGTTTTGTGGGCGTGGATTTTTCACGTTGATTTAGACCAAACCCCGAGGCGGCTCGACTAGCGCCAACCAGCGACGCCTCGGGGCAGGAAGGAGAACGAATTATGTCCGCATATCCCCAAAATGTAAACCGCGATGACTTCGAGGTGGCTCTGCAAGAGCTTGATCTCGATACAGCCCGCGCAATTATTCGAGGCGTTGAGAACGTCCTCGGCGATGCCTACCTCGAAGGCTTGCCGGGACTCGGCGAGAATGGAACGGTCGAGCGCGCACGCCGCCTGGAGTTTCAGGTGATTGAATGCGCAAAGAGTCTCGTCGGTGAGTTCTTCTCACTGATGACCAAGACCTTCAACGAGCTGACCGACCCGCCCTACAACCCCTTTAACGCGCGGCTCGAACAGATTGCCCGGTTTCGGCAGTCCATCAAAACCTCGCGCAACGGGTGGAGCGTTCAGCAATGATTACCTCACCAGAATTCGCGGAAGTCGCCGCAGCTCTCGTTCTTGCACAGGCCGGTTGCTCACGACTGATCAAAGAAGAAACCAATCCACAGTTTAAGAGTGCTTACGCAGACATTGACGCAACACTGAAGGCATGCCGAAAGGCCTTCAATGACGCCAGCATTTCCATCCTTCAGAATTGCAGCGAGCGCGATGAAAAGGGCGAGCTTTGGCTGGAGACCACGCTCCTTCACAAGTCCGGCCAGTGGCTTCGCTTTCGTCACCCGTTGATGGTTGGCCAAGCCCGTGGCGGCAACCTGATGCAGGCGCTCGGCTCAGCCGAGACGTATGCGCGGCGCTACAGCCTCTACAGCATCGCGGCCCTGGGTGCTGCCGATGATGACGGCAACGGCTCAGGAGACGGCAAGAGCTGGGAACAGCCCAAGCCACCTCAGAACGGATACCAACGCGGACCACAGCAGCAAACGCAGCACCGAACGAACGGCGCGAAGAAAGCAAGCGCAACGCCGAACGGTGTCCAGCCGATGACGGTCGAGGCGTTCACGAAATCAATCGAGGCCGCCGGGCTGTCGGTCGACAATGTGAACACATTCACCGCCGCCGTGGGTTGGCCAGCTTACTCCGGCTGGCAGGGCGAAACACTCACCGAGAAGGTTGCGATGTTTACCCAGCCCGGACTGTTTCAGAAAATTGTGAAGGGTTCGGCACAGTTTGCTGGGGCTGATGATGTCATCGAATTTGCTCGGCTCCAGGTGGTCAACGCTTACCAGTCCTCAGAGAGACCGCCCAAGGAGGCCGCTGATTTGCTCAACGGGCGAGGCATTGATGGGGTCGAAGACCTGCCGACGATTTGCAAAATTGCCGACATTTGTAGCGGGGCGAATCAATAAGCACAGCCTATCAAACTGGCTTCAATTAGTTACTGGGAGTTCATGGTCATGAAAAGTATTCTGGGTTCACAAATTGGCGGAGCAATTATGAATCACAGACAGCCACTAGACAAAGACCACGAGGAGCTCGCAGTGATCATAGAATCGCTGCACATCCGACTGCAGACCTGCGAGGTGACAGTCAAAGATATGAACGCCACGCTTTTGATGTTTTACCGAGACATGTGTGGCCACATTGCTGGGCATATCAAAACAGGCGAGACGCTCGGCTTAGTCTTGGGCCACGATTCGTCTCAAATAGTTGAACCAATGAAGCGATCGCTCCGATGTTTCGAAGAGCTCGCGGAGATTATTGAGGGGCTTGACCTATTGGCAGGGTCTATCGATCCTTCTGAGCCACAAGGGCAGCATGAGAAAGGTCTCGAATAGCATCGTGGATCTTCTCAAACTGCTGGACGCGGTCAGCTTCATAGCGCGCCATGATGCCATCGTATCTTTGTCGGATCAGGTCTTCTGCCGTATCGTGTGCGCGC
>Ga0098059_1000490_pt1 | contig 24194 bp, 24 predicted proteins | sample 20_taG_FD_92580 | JGI IMG/M metagenome (GOLD analysis project Ga0098059, IMG submission 92580) | Marine viral communities from the Subarctic Pacific Ocean - 20_ETSP_OMZ_AT15318 metaG | ecosystem: Environmental > Aquatic > Marine > Oceanic | place: Subarctic Pacific Ocean | collected 2015-01-19
ATGCGGCTAGTATTCGCGCCACGTAATAATTCTACAATGTAACCTAACCCAAATTGTTGCTGTGCGCGATACACACACGAAAGTGCTTGCTGTGCGACCAATGTGCCATCAAAACTTTTAGGTGGATTTAAGCAAATGTCACAGTTACCACAGGGTTCGCGTTGGTACTCACTAAAGTAGTTCAATAATATTTGACGGCGACACGTTTGTGCTTCGGCAAAGCTGGCCATGGCATTAAAGCGCTGCTCCTCTACGCGGCGGCGTTGTTCATCGTCAATATCTTCAAAAAAGCGTCTAACCCGACCTATATCGGCAGGGTCAAAATACATGATGGCCTCTGCAGCAAGCCCATCTCGTCCAGCACGGCCTGTTTCTTGGTAATAAGCTTCAATACTTTTTGGAATGTCGTAATGCAGAACAAAGCGTACGTTAGGCTTGTTAATTCCCATACCAAAGGCAACGGTGGCAACCACAATTTGAATATCGTCACGGGCAAACCCGGTTTGCACAAACTGACGTTGCTCGTTACTCATTCCCGCATGGTAAGCGGCAGCATTAAGGCCTGCATCAGCAAGCTTTTCAGCTATATCATCAACACGTTTACGACTGGTGCAATAAATAATACCACTTTGATTTTTTTGCTCTTTTAAATAACGCAGTAATTGCACCATAGGTTTAAATTTTTCTTCTATGGTGTAACGAATATTAGGGCGATCAAAACTGCCGGTATGAATGTAGGGCTGTTGTAGCTTGAGTTGCTCAACAATATCAAAGCGAGTCGCTTTATCGGCAGTGGCAGTGAGTGCCATCATAGGCACATGTGCAAAGCGTTGTTTAAGCTCATTTAAACGAAAATAATGCGGTCTAAAATCGTGACCCCAATGAGAAACACAGTGTGCTTCATCAATAGCAAACAAGCTAACATTCAAATGAGAGAGCCGCTCTAAAAAGTCGCGTTGTAGCACTTTTTCAGGAGCTACATAAAGTAGCTTTATCAGCCCTTGATGCAATTGCTGATACACTAATTGTTGTTCTTCGCGAGCTAGGCTGTTATTGACATAAGCGGCCTTAACTCCCAGTGCTTGTAATTGGGTGACTTGATCTTGCATTAAAGAGATCAGCGGAGAAATAACAATGGTGACTCCCTCTAATACCAGCGCGGGTATTTGGTAACACACCGATTTACCACCACCGGTGGGCAGTAATACTAATGAATCTTGGCCATTAATGGCGGCATCAATTACTGCACTTTGACCGTCGCGAAATTCACTGTAACCAAACACTTGTTTGAGTACAGTTTCGGGTTTACGCACAAGCGTATTAGGAGAAGGAGTTAGTGTATTCATCGGCGCTATTTTAGTGGTTTTTTATCAGGATGTCTTTAGCTTTCATTACTTGGTACACACATCTGTAGTGATAAACTAAAATCTGCAGGGGGTTACAATAGCCTCAAGCTGTGCTTTACTCATCGTACCACTGAAAACATAGAGAATAATAATGAATAAAGAAATGTTGATCGATCAAGTAGGGGCGCTGTTTGTTAATAACATGCCCTTTAACCAGTTTTTAAAAATAGCAGTAGAGTCACTTAGTACTGAACAAGCTAAAATATCATTTCCTTGGCAAGACGTATTAATTGGTAATCCGGCGCAAAAGATTCTTCACGGTGGAGTGATTTCTGCGGTGCTCGACAATGTAGGCGGAATGCTTGCTGCAGCAAGTGTAATAGGAAAACTAGACGATGCCGACTTACCCAGTGTGCATAAAAAGTTAGCCACACTGGGCACCATAGATTTACGTACTGATTATTTACGCCCAGGTAAAGGGGAGGTATTTATTGCCAGCGCCACACTTATTCGCTCAGGAAATAAAGTGTGCGTGTGCCGAATGGAGTTACATAACGAGCAGTCGGTACAAATAGCGTTTGGAACGGGCACGTATTTAGTTGGCTAAAAAGTGAGAGGGGGTTAAACTTACGGCCTTTTAAATCATCAAGTGGTTACTATGTCGATTGATACCGAGCAGCGAAAGGGCGCCATTTTTGCCTGCCTCGCCTTTTTTATGTGGGGCCTAGCACCCATTTATTTTAAGATGATCCAACATGTATCAGCATTTGAAATTTTAATGCATCGTGTTATTTGGTCTGTGATGTTTCTTATTTTGGTGGTGAGTGTGCTCAACTACTGGAATAAAATTAAACGCATTTTAATCCAACCTAAATTAATTCTGATGCTAGTTGTTACCTCGACCTTATTGGGGTTTAACTGGGGGTTGTTTATATGGGCTATTAATAACAACCACATGCTAGATGCCAGCTTAGGCTACTATATCAATCCTTTGTTAAATGTATTACTTGGTATGGTGTTTTTAAACGAGCGGTTACGTAAGTTGCAAGGAGCTGCTGTTGCCTTGGCTTTTACAGGTGTTTTATTACAGTTAATTAGTTTTGGTTCATTTCCGGTTGTGGCATTTTCGTTAGCGACTTCTTTTGCGTTATATGGCCTATTACGTAAAAAACTACAGGTTGATGCCCTGCCTGGGATTTTAATTGAGGCATTAATATTATTACCGGTGGCACTGACCTATTGGTGGTTAATGGTGCCGACTGAAACGTCTAATTTACCAGCGAATGATTGGCTAACTAATGCGCTATTAGTAAGTGCAGGTATAGTGACTACACTGCCATTGCTGTGTTTTACCGGCGCGGCTAAGCGATTGCAATACACTACGCTTGGTTTTTTTCAGTACATAGGGCCTAGCTTAATGTTTATTTTAGCCGTGGTGTTTTATGGTGAAGTGTTTGATGCTGAGCGTGTAATTACCTTTGCGTGTATTTGGAGTGCACTGGCTATTTTTAGTTGGGATTCATATCATCAGTCGCGTAAACGCAGAAAAGCAGCCATTGTCGCCTCAGGTGTGGTTTAGTTAAACTAAACCACTTTATTACGCCCCGACTCTTTGGCTTTGTAGAGCTTTAAGTCGGCTTGTTTTAATAGTTCGTCAATTTGATAGGTTTCACTGTGGCTGAAGCCTATCGACAGCGTAAACTTGATTTGTGCTTGGCTAAACTCATGGCTATTAAGCTCAATAAATAATCGAAAACTTTCTAGTCGTTTTAGTGCTTCTTGCTCGGTCAGTTCAGTAAAAAATACCGCAAATTCTTCTCCGCCTAAACGGGCAACCAATTGGTTTTCAAAATATTTATTAAAGCATACAGCCAGCCCTTTAAGCACTTCATCTCCGGCATCATGGCCATAGGTATCATTAATAGCTTTAAAATGGTCAATATCAAGCATAGCTAACATGGCTGGTGCTTTTGCTTTTTTAAACTGCTTTAATGACTTGTTAGCCTCTTCAAAAAAGTAACGACGATTAGGGAGTTTAGTTAAGTAATCTGTATTGGCTTGTCGTTTTATAGTTTCGATATGCTCTAGCATATCGACGTTTTGGCTTAACCGGCAGTAAAATTCTTCACTGTTAAATGGTTTGTATAAATAGTCATTTGCTCCATTTTTTAAAAATAAAGCAGATAAATTAGACGAAGTGATACCTGAAATACCAATTATGGCTTTTTCGTCATTACTATAAATGCGTCTAATTTCATTACACAGCTCAATGCCGTCCATGTTAGGCATTTCTTTGTCGGTAATAATCACAGAAATATCGGGGGTGCTTTCAAGCTCTTTAAGTGCTTCAATGCCATCGGCTGCTTGTAATATTTGATATTTGTGACGTGTTAATAAACTACATATGTGTTGGCGTGTTGACGCAGAGTCATCAACAACCAATACTTTTACATGCTTATTGCGTGGTAGGCGGTAAAGCTGCTTTTCTAAATACTCATAGGCTTGTTTATTGCCTTTGATGATGTAATCAATTATGGGGTATTTTTCAACGGTATCACGGGTATGCTTATCGATATTGCCTGTCATCACTATGGTAGGAATATCTGCTGCAATGGTGCATGGAACCGCTTCACCTTGTGGCGCGTCAGGTAATATAAAGTCGACTACTGCGCAAAAATAATGGTGCTTACTTATAAGCTCTTTAGTCTCAGCCAAGGATTGAGCAATATCAACCTCGTAGCCGACTTTTTGCGCGATATGCTTTTGCACTCGCGCAATAGTAGGAGTGTCTTCAACAATAAGTATTCTGTGCGTCAAGTAACAGCCTTGTTTAAATTTTGCAAAAGTGTTTGCTTATACAAGTTGTAACTGCTAAAACGCCAAAAAGCAACTATTGTAGTGACTTATATATTGTCTGCCTCAGAATAATAATCTTGGCTTATTGGTGTTGGCCCTGAAATTTTTGAGCGTCCAAATAATGTATGGAATTTTGTTTTGCAGGTTGTTAGCTTTAAATATTTAACCCATGCTCGCTCAATTGGGTTACTTGGCTCTATTATGCCACTGACAGCATTTACAAACTGTTGCTGATGTTCGTTTTGTGGCTCAACTGTTTTGTTATACAGGCTTTTTAAAACAACACCGTGCTGTTCTAAAATACTTGCCTCTAACAGGGTAAAGTGTCCGCTGCGGCTAAATCCGCGTGGAAAGTTTTGGTCATCATAAAATTGACGTTGACTTACGAATGCTTGACGAAGTAGTGAAATATCATTGCTCATAGCTGTACCCTCATACCAATTATTAGCTGGAGTATGGGACATAATCGCTATTTTTTTAAACAAAAAATTTTTATCGTGAGGATAAAAAATTGGACATAGATTTATTAAAAACATTTGTTGAAGTGGTGCGAACTCGCCATTTTGGTAAAGCAGCAGAAAACCTATATATAACGCAGTCTGCGGTGAGTTTTAGAATTCGCCAATTAGAGCAGGGCTTAGGCGTAAATTTATTTATTCGTCAGCGTAATAATATTCAACTCACTGCACCGGGTGAGCGTTTGTTACCGCATGCGCAAATGATTATTACTGGGATGCAAAGAGCCAAAGTGGATGTTGCACTTGCAGATAATATGCATAAGCAAATTAGCTTAGCAGGTACGCCTAATATTTGGGATGCATTTTTACAGTTTGGTATTACAAATATTGTATCGGCGATGCCTGGTGTATCGCTGGTGGCAGAAGTGAAAGCGCAACAAGAAAGCACTCGCTTATTGTTGGAGCGTACGCTTGATTTAGCTATTTTATTTGATCCTCCTAAAGTTGATGAACTTGTGGTTGAACGTATTTGTGAACTGCCTATTATTCCGGTGAGTGGTTACGATACGGCAACCAGTGATAACTTTTTTGATAATCAATATGTGTATGTTGATTGGGGAACCACGTTTTCTCTTTGGCATGCGCGTCAGTTTACCGGTAAAACACCGCCTTATTTTAGAACCAGTACAGGGCGTATAGCGCTTGATTTAATACTGCAATGTGGCGGTAGTGCGTTTATTCCACAGGTATTAGTTAAAGATCATTTAGAAAAAGGCGAACTTTTTCATGTAAAAGGGGTAGAAAATACCTCAAGAGATGTATTTGTTGCCTATCATAGAGATAACGAACAGAAAGAGTTGATAGAAACCTTGGTTAATTTGTTGTCGCAAATGACACCGAGTTTATTGAAACAAAGTAAGTAGTCGGTAGGCAGTTTATTTTACATGTTATTTTGATTTCAGATTTAATGCAGTTTTATTAACTTAAAAAGACAAAAATGTGTCCTTTGTAATATTTTTGTCATTTAGTGGTGACACACTGCTGCTGTTTTAAAAATTAGTCTATTGTGATTATCGAGGAAATAACATGAAATTTGCAAAATCGAGCTTATGCTTAGCCCTACTTAGCGGTTTATCTTTTAATGCACTTGCAGAGGCAGATATTTACGGTAAAGCAAATGTAACCGTTCAATCATCTGACGATGGTGAAGGATCGTTTACTGAAATTAAAAGTAATGCATCTCGTTTCGGACTTAAAGGGTCTGAAAAAATTTCAGACGGTTTAGAAGCGGTTTATAAGTTTGAATTTCAGGTTGATGTGTCTGATGCCGATTCTAAAGGTGATGACGACAATATTTCAGCGCGTAATCAATATGTGGGCTTTAAAGGCGGATTTGGTCAGGTTGTAATAGGCCGCAACGACACCGCGCTTAAGCAAGCGCAGGGGAAACTAGATCTTTTCAACGATCTTGAAGGTGATATAAAAAATACCTTTAAAGGTGAAAATCGTTTAGGTAACTCAGTATCTTATGCTTCAAACTCATATGAAGGTTTTAAAGTATTAGCGTCATTTATTGCAGAAGACGACGTAGATGCCAAAAATGGCTACTCAGTGGCGTTAACTTACGGTGATGCAGGCCTTAAAAAGAGCGCAGTATATGCTGCCATTGCTGCTGATAGCGAAGTAAATGGTTACGATGTAGTGCGTGCAACAGTTCAAGGTAAAATTGAAGATTTTAGACTTGGCGCAATGTACCAAACACAAGAAAAAGTAGATGGCAGCGCTGAGGCTGACGGTTACTTAGTGAATGCAGCTTACCTTATGGGTAGCAACACTTTCAAAGTGCAATACCAAACAATGGATTTTGATGACAGCGATGATAAAAGCGCGGTATCGGTAGGTGTTGACCATAAGCTAAACAAAAACCTTAAAGTATTTGGCTTTTACTCAAGCTTTGATATGGACAACAATGTTGACCAAGATTACCTAGGTTTAGGTATGGAATATAAGTTTTAACTAAACCTTAGTTAAAACACTCCCTTTTAACCGCACTCAGTTGAGTGCGGTTTTTTTTTGCTTTAAATTATTTACTTATCTGCGCATAATAGCCAAGCATTTGGAATGAGGTGGAACTCCTCAACTATTCCCGTAACTGTGATCAGTTTTACTGTAAGTCAGATACAAATGCCTTAAAACTTCATATAACGAGCGGGTTAACTCATTTTCTTTTTGGTACGTATTAGTACTGAGTGTGGGTGTTTCCCTGCCTAGGATAATTTTTTGCACACTCACACCTCTTTAAACTTACCGCTTTTAACCGTTAACAACGTTTCTTGGCGAGTGGACAATACATTAATTCTTAAGCACATTAATGTGAGCATTGAGCGTGGTAAATTTATTGGTTTAATTGGCCCTAATGGGGCAGGAAAGTCGAGTTTACTGCGGTGCTTATATCGATTTAATCAGCCATCAGCAGGCGACATTAAATTTAACGATACCGATATTTGGCAGCTAAAAAGTGAAGACTATGCCAAGCAAGTTGCGGTAGTGCTACAAGAAACACCGTCGCAATTTAATCTCTCGTTATTCGATGTTGTAGCTCTAGGGCTTACCCCGTATAAAACGCTATTTAGCTCGACCACCCAAGCAGATAAACAAAAAATAGCGCAGGCTATTAGTCGTGTTGGGCTTGAATCTCATAGCAATCAGTCATTTGACTCACTATCTGGCGGTGAAAAGCAACGAGCGCTTATTGCCAGAGCGATTGTGCAGCAACCACAGCTACTCATTATGGATGAACCCACAAGCCACCTTGATGTTAAATATCAAATTCAATTAATGGAGCTGGCTAAATCTTTGGGCATTACTGTGTTTGCTTCATTTCATGATTTAAATTTAGCGGCAGCCATGTGCGATGAGTTAGTGGTTATTAAAAACGGAGAAATCGCTAGCGCGGGAAAGCCTAATAAGGTGATCACCGAGCAAATGCTTGATGAGGTTTTTGGTGTTTGCGCGCAAGTTAATACTCACCCTCAAACGGCGTCCAATGGTGAGTCTATTCCCCATATTACCTATTATTATGGATACCAATAACATGGCGATTATGTCTAACCATGGTGTGGCGTTAATTACTGCACTGTTATGCGCTGTATTTAGTTTATTTGTGGCATTGAGCTTTGGTGCTGCCCCTACCTCGCTCGCAGATGTATACCATAGCTTAACTTTTTCAAGCGAGGCCTCATTTACCAGCCGCATTATTATTGAATTAAGAATGCCACGTACGTTATTGGCTTTTTTGGCCGGCAGCGGTTTAGCGATTGCTGGATTGATATTACAAACAGTTACTCGTAATCCATTGGCTGACCCTTATTTGTTTGGTATTTCGTCGGGAGCATCATTAGGAGTCGTAGTATTAATGGCTTTTGTTGGAATAGGCGCAGGCATTGTGTTATCAGCAGCAGCCTTAATTGGCAGTTTAGTAGCAATGGGGTTATTAATTTTAATTGCTGGCAGTCAACGCAACGCCCAAGTTGAGTCGATGTTATTGGCTGGGGTGGCCTTATCATTTTTATTTAGCGCCTTTACCAGTTTGTTACTTTATTGGAGCGATCCGCAGGCCGTCGCGGCTATTTTATTTTGGACTTTGGGAAGTTTTGCTAGGGCGCAATGGCCGTCACTGTTATTACCTGCCTTGGTCATCATTACATGTACAGTCATTATGTTAGGTTTTAGACGCCAACTTAATGCCATGTTGTTAGGTGATGAAAGCGCAACAACGCTTGGTGTACGGGTGCATCGCTTTCGAATTTTAATGCTTATTTTAAGCTCATTGATCACAGCCGTATTGGTTGCTATGTGTGGCGGAATTGGCTTTGTTGGCTTAATGGTGCCGCACATAGTGCGCTTTTTTATCTCTCAAGGCAGCAGCGTTGGATTATTAATGACCGGATTAGTCGGGGGCATATTTATGGTATGGGTCGATGTACTGGCACGTTCATTACTCGCTAACCAAGAGCTGCCAATAGGGGTGATCACGGCGGCTATTGGTAGTCTATTCTTTTTAAGTATCTTGTATTTTCGTAAGCGCCAGCTGGTGGGTAAATAATGAAAACATTAATGGTACAAGGTACCACCTCCGATGCGGGTAAAAGCACCTTAGTGGCAGCACTTTGCAGAGTGTTTGCTAACCAAGGGGTTAATGTTGCACCGTTTAAACCACAAAATATGGCACTTAATAGCGCCGTAACGCACGATGGTGGCGAAATTGGCAGAGCCCAAGCATTACAAGCCATAGCCGCAAAAGTTGAACCTGAAATCGACTTTAACCCTATATTACTCAAACCCAATAGTGATACCGGCGCACAAGTTATTATTCATGGTAGAGCTATCAGCAATATGGAAGCCGATGCTTACCATGACTACAAAAAAGTGGCTATGGATGCGGTATTAACCTCGCATAAGCGTTTAGCTAAACGCTTTGATTTATTACTGGTAGAAGGGGCTGGCAGCCCAGCCGAAATTAATTTACGCGCAAACGATATTGCAAATATGGGTTACGCCGAGCAAGTGGATTGCCCTGTTATTATTATTGCCGATATTGATAAAGGAGGAGTATTTGCGCACTTAGTCGGGACTTTGGCGTTATTAAGCGAATCAGAGCAAGCACGGGTAAAAGGTTTTGTGATTAACCGTTTTCGTGGTGATATTAGTTTATTACAAGGTGGGCTAGATTGGCTCGAGGAGTACACCGGTAAACCTGTATTAGGGGTATTACCTTACTTGCACGATTTAGCACTTGATGCAGAAGATGCTGTGGCCATAGATAATAATGTGACCGATGCCAGTATAAATATTGCTGTACTGTTATTGCCACATATTAGTAACCATACCGATTTTGATGCTCTGCGATTACACCCGAATATAAATATAACCTACGTGCGCCATACACAAGCAATTCCTGCTGTTGATTTAATTATTGTACCTGGCAGTAAAAATGTACTCAGCGATCTCGCGTTTTTAAAAAATGAAGGCTGGGATCAGCAAATTAAGCGCCATCTACGTTATGGTGGCAAAGTATTGGGTATTTGCGGCGGTATGCAAATGCTAGGTAATACTATCAGTGATCCAAATGGGGTGGAGTCATCGTTGGGGCAAGTGACGGGTTTAGCGCTTAGCGATTTTGATACGCTATTGGGTGGGCAAAAAGTGCTAAGCCAAGTAAATGCAATACTCAATTTAAACCAGCAGCAGGTTGCTTGTCAGGGTTACGAAATACATGCTGGGATCAGTAAAGGTCAAGCGCTCAACAAACCACTTATTCGCTTTAATAAACACCCCAATGACTTTAAAAACGATGGTTTTTTGAGTGACGATAATGCCATTGCTGGTACATATTTACATGGCTTATTTGACAGCCCTGCAGCCACAGAACAGCTGTTAAAGTGGCTGAAACCAGAAAGTGCAATTAGTGCGATTAGTATAAATGAGCATCGTGAACGCCAGTTAGAACGCTTAGCTGATATGTGTAAAGCGCATTTAAATATTGAACAAATTATTAAAATTTATCAAGGACATAACAATGACTGAATCAACTAACGACAAGCACCAACAGCGTCAACAAAAAGTAAAAGAACAGGTTGACGCGCGAGTAGCCGCAGCGCAACGAGAAAAAGGCATTTTTCAGGTTATTACTGGTAATGGCAAAGGTAAATCAACCTCTGGTTTTGGTGTGGTTGCACGCTGTGTTGGGCACGGTAAAAAAGCTGCGGTATGTCAGTTTATTAAAGGCACATGGGAGTGTGGTGAGCGTAATTTACTGCAAGGTGCTGGGGTTGAATTTGCTGTTATGAATACCGGGTTTACGTGGGATACGCAAAATAAAGAGGCCGATACCACGGCAGCGCAAGCAACATGGCAAGAGTCAAAGCGGATGCTAAGCGACAGCAGTATCGATGTGGTATTACTCGATGAACTCACCTATATGGTGACCTATGGTTATATCGACCTTGAAGAAGTGGTTGTTGCTGTAAATAATAGACCGCCTATGCAATCGGTAATTATTACTGGTCGTGCTGCGCATCGCACCTTAATAGAGCTTGCCGATACGGTAAGTGAAGTACGTAATGTAAAACATGCGTTTGAGTCGGGCGTAAAAGCATTGAAAGGCTTTGATTACTAATGTTAAAGCGTATTGTTTTTGGGCTGTTATTGTTTGCTGTTAATGTACCTCAAGCCCTAGCTGACAAGCCGCTTCGTATAGTGGCTTTAGCACCACACATAGTTGAAAATTTATATGCTATTGGGGCGGGTGATTTAATAGTGGGCACGCTGGATTACGCAGATTACCCGCAAGAGGCGACTAAAATTGAGCGTATTGGTGGCTACAATGGCATTTCTATTGAAAAGTTACTCATGCTAAAACCTGACATGGTGATTGCGTGGAAAAGTGGTAATCAGGCCGAAGATTTAGCACAAATAAAGCGTTTAGGAATTGAATTATATTTAAGTGATCCACGTTTTATTGAAGGGGTTGCCTCGGAAATACTAAAACTAGGTCAATTAACGGGTCATATTGAGCAAAGTAAAAAAGTAGCTGAGGCATTTACAGTTAAGCTCAACGCAATTAAAGTTACCCAGAAAGATAAAACCACGCTTACTGGGTTTTATCAGTTGTGGCCTGAGCCTATGATGACTGTATCAAAAAATACATGGATCAATCAGTTAATCGAAACTTGCCAAGTAACCAATGTATTTGCAAACAGCGACACAGATTACCCACAAATTAGCATCGAAAACGTGATAGTTACTAAGCCACAAGTTATTATTATTCCTGATGAAAAATCAAAAAGGGTAATGCCTACGGTAAATTGGCAGCAATGGCCTGAAATCCCTGCGGTAAAGTATGAGCAATTTATTAGCGTCAATGCTGATTTATTACATCGGTTTACCCCCAGAATGTTGGATGGATTAGCGCAGATGTGTGACAAAGTAGATATATCTAGAGAATTTATTAAGAGTCAATTATGAGCAACTGGTCATCTTTTTTAAACCATGAACTTAGCCAAAAATATATGCAGCAAACCCTTGAATATATTGAGAATAAACGAGGTGAAGGCACTGCAGTATATCCGCCAAAATCACAGGTGTTTAGCGCATTTGATGCAACTCCACTTAGCGACATTAAAGTGGTTATATTAGGTCAAGACCCTTACCATGGAGAAGGGCAAGCGCATGGTTTGTGTTTTTCAGTATTGCCTGAGGTTAAAAAGCTCCCGCCTTCGCTTAAAAACATTTATAAAGAGTTAGTAACTGATATTAATGGCTTTACCACGCCAGAACACGGCTATTTACAAGGCTGGGCAGAGCAAGGTGTATTTTTGCTCAATACAGTATTAACTGTAGAGCAAGGGCAAGCCCATTCCCATAAACACTTAGGTTGGGAGCAATTTACCGATAACGTGATTGCTCATATAAATGAGCACTGCCAAGGTGTGGTGTTTATTTTATGGGGCGCACATGCACAAAAAAAAGGTAAAAGTATTGATCGCCAGCGCCATCATGTATTGGCAGGGCCTCATCCTTCGCCGCTTTCAGCGCATCGCGGCTTTTTTGGTTGCCAGCACTTTTCCAAAACCAATGAACTGTTAATAGGGCAAGGGGCGCAGCCCATTAATTGGCAGGTATAGGGTAATAGGCATTAAAAAAGGCTTTCATTTATGAAAGCCTTTTTAGTTGCTTATGTTGGTTAAAACTCTAACTCATCAATAGCAACACTATCTGCAAAATAGTCAAGCTCCAGTAGTTCTTTGCGCAAACGTTGCTTATCTTTTATTGCTTCTATTTCGCGCCATTTTCTTTTTTTATTTTTTTGAGAGGTTTTTTTCGATGTATCAGAATCTTCTAATATCTCTATTATTTCGTTTAGGCTATCCATTGATTATCTCCTATTGACCACTTTTTGAACCTCGGCAGTATCTATACCACAGCTATTAATAAAATAGAATATAAATGTGACGAAACTGTTACTAACGGGTGGTATTTTGATGAAGATCAATGAGAACTGCACTTAAATGGGGACAAGGCGAGTATTTAAAATAAAATTGCAGGTATAAAAAAACGCCGCAATAAGCGACGTTTTTAAACTCTTAAAACAGCGGTTAGTTACATCGCTTTAAAGCGTGCTTCTAATTGTTCCTGTGCATCTGCAAATGAGCGAATACCTTCAGCGAGTTTTTCAGTCGCCATGGCATCTTGGTTATGTAACCAACGGAACTGTGTTTCGCTAAGTGGCTCAGGTTTTGGCTCTTTAGTAATATCACTTGCTAGCAAGTATTCTTCAGCACCTTCTAAATTACCCAAATCTTCTAAAAGATTAGGGCTAATTGTTAGCTTATCGCATCCTGTAAGTGCAATAATTTCACCGGTATTACGAAAGCTTGCGCCCATAACTACGGTTTTGTAGTCGTGACGTTTGTAAAACTCAAAAATACTACGCACCGATTGTACGCCAGGATCTTGTAGCGGGTCGGTTGGTTTTTCCATACCGTTTGCTACGTGCCAATCTAAAATTCTGCCAACAAATGGCGAAATTAAAAATACGTTTGCATCAGCACAGGCACGAGCTTGAGCATCACTAAATAAAAGCGTTAAGTTACATTTAGTGCCTTCTTTTTCTAACTGTTCTGCGGCTTTAATGCCTTCCCAAGTAGAGGCAACTTTAATTAAAATCTTGTCTTTGCTTACACCTTCTTTCTCGTAAAGGCTTAGTAAAGTATGTGCTTTATTAATTGTTGCTTGGGTATCAAATGATAAACGTGCATCAACTTCGGTAGAAATATAACCCGGAACAATTTCGCTAATTTCTTTACCGAGTAATACTGCAAAATAGTCACAAGCCAGCTCTAGTTGTTTTGCAGGCTGTTGCTCGGTTTCTTTAGCGTATTGCCATGCTTTATCTAGATAAGGTTTGTAAGCTTCAATCTCGCTCGCTTTTAAAAGCAGCGATGGATTGGTAGTCGCATCTTCAGGTTGATGTTTTTTTATGGCTTCTATATCGCCCGTGTCGGCCACGATAGAAGAGTGTTGTTTAAGCCTTTGTAGAGCGCTAGTCATTTGCTTTTCCTCATTCCAAGCAAGTTAAAAGAAAATCTAAACTACCTTAATATAGCTATACTGCAACAGTGTGACAATGCTTGATAGGTCTTATGTCCTTATCAATGAAAAAACGGTAACGGTTGAGTTTTAGGTAGGATAATTTTAAACAAAACGTGCTTTTCGTCTCATTTAATGTTGAAATTGACATTAAATAATTTACAAGTCAATAGCTAACTATGATCACTGTTATTTCACCAGCAAAGAATCTTGATTACGACACGCCACCCGCAACAGATAAGTTCACTCAACCTGAATTACTTGAGCACAGCGAAGCGCTCATGAAAGTATGCCGTGAACTAACTCCTGCGCAGATTGGTAGTTTAATGAAAATTAGCGATAAGCTCGCGGGCCTTAATGCAGCACGTTTTAGTGAGTGGGCGCAACCGTTTACTACGAGTAATGCTAAACAAGCGGTGCTTGCCTTTAATGGCGATGTATATGGCGGTTTAGATGCCGACACCCTAACGGCTAAGCAACTTGATTATGCTCAAGAGCATTTACGTATACTCTCGGGTTTATACGGATTATTAAAACCACTTGATTTAATGCAAGCCTACCGCCTAGAAATGGGTACAAAGCTTGAAAACAGCCGTGGTAAAAACCTATATGAGTTTTGGGGCAGTATTATTGCTAATAAACTTAACGACGTTTTAGCGGCACAAGATGCACAATACTTAGTTAATTTAGCGTCTAACGAATACTTTAAAGCGGTAGATAAAAAAACGCTTAACGCACAAATTATTACGCCACATTTTAAAGACTGTAAAAACGGCCAATATAAAGTGATTAGCTTTTACGCTAAAAAAGCGCGCGGCATGATGGCGCGTTACCTTATCGAAAACCAAGTCACGCAGTTAAGTCAGCTTAAAGAGTTTACCGTGGCCGGTTATTACTTTAGCTCAGAAGCAACCACTAAAGAACTTGAACCGGTATTTTTGCGCGAAGAGCAAAGCTAAATTTAGCGCTATTTGCAGCTAAACACATACCCAAAAAGCTATGCATTGCATAGCTTTTTTTATACTGGCGCTATTTTTGCAAACCTTAGGTTATTAATAGAAACTAAGGTATAAAATAAATGCTCTCAATTCCCTCAATTACAGAAGCCGAAAAACTTATAGAAGAGAAGCTCGGCGGTTGGTTTGATGTTGTTATAAGTCATATCCCTAACTTTATAGTCGCGGTGATTATTGCGATTATATTTTCATTTATTGCCCGCCTTGCAGGCAAAGGAATGAAAAAAGTATTGCGTCGCTCGCTCGATTCTACTCAAATTGCTGACTTAATGGCCTCCATTTTTAAAGTTATTGTTCTGAGTGTTGGGGTCTTTATTGCCCTTGATTTTATGGGCTTAAAAAGTACCGTTACGTCACTGCTTGCGGGTGCAGGTATTGTTGGTCTCGCCATTGGTTTTGCTTTTCAAGATATGACCGAAAACCTAATTGCGGGTATTGCTATGGGTATTCGTAAACCGTTCAAAGCGGGTGATGTTATCGAGACCGATAACGTATTTGGTTCAGTGCATTCAATAAACTTGCGCAACACACTAATAGAGAGCTTTTACGGGCAGTTGATACTGGTTCCTAATAAAATACTATTTAGAAATGTACTGCGTAATTACAGCACTTTAGGGGTCAGAAGAATAGAGGTAGCTGTAGGTATTTCTTACGCTGATGATATAGAAAAAGCCAGTGAAGTTATTGTCGAAAAAATTAATCAATTTGACTTTGTGATCCGCAAAAATGAGACCGCGGTGTACGCAGAAGGCTTTGGTGATAGCAGTATAAACTTACTGGTATGGTTTTGGATTAAATACCCTGGTGAGCCCGATTTTATGACGGTGCGTCACAAAGGGGTTGTGGCAGTAAAGCAAGCACTCGATGCTGCTGATATAAGTATTCCGTTTCCTATTCGTACGTTGGATTTTGGTATTAAGGGCGGTGAAAAACTCGATGCCATGATAAGCGATAAAATAAATCAGCAGTCAGCAAATAAAGAGGGTGACAATAATACTGATGCAAGCCAAGGTGAGTAAATAATTTAAAACCCCGAAGGTAAAAGCATTGGGAAATAGTTACTGACTATCAGCGCGTTTTTACAAATTAAAACGCGCTTTTTATAATAAATAATATAAGGGTCTGTTGACCTTTGCGGATTAAAATTAGTTCAAACTAAGAGCTATTTAATCGCGACGCGAGGTTTGTTGCCTAGTGGGCTCGATAACTGCTCCTGTGTTATTCTACTGGCTTACATCCATGTAATAATAAGTAAAAACCGAGCAAAGCTTCCGCGTCCAGCTCACGCTCCTTACCACCATCCATGTAGACAACAAAGAGTAAATGTCCCTGGGCAAAACCCTTGGCTAAATACCAAACAGACTACTGCAAATTCAACCTTGAAAGAACAACAGACCCAATTGATAATCTGAAGTAATTAAAGCCTTGCGCTAACTGCCTTAAAAACGCCTCAATTAGAAAACTATATCGATAAGGTTTCTCATCTCAAAATAGATTATTTAATCAACCGAACTAGAGCCCAAGCTTGATGTAAGCTCTTTATAATAAGTGTCTATAAACAAAGGTTTCAAAAGTATAAGCAGCTGCAATGAGCGTCGCGATTGGTGCGTAAACTAAAAGGCTTTTAATTAAGTATTTAAACTGGCTTGGGAATATGCTCTGCAGTGAATTATATTGTGCAAACCATAAAAAAGCGCCGCTTGTGTTGGAGAAACAAGCAGCGCTGAGGGATAAGTTAGGTGTATTAGTTAAGAAAAAGTTGTATTAAATGACACTAATTTTGTTATGAATGATTTTAACCCCATCCATATTTTCTAAAAACTTTTGTGCGAGAGCGCGTTCAAAACCGTTATTGGCTTCACCTTTAAGTTCAACGTTACCGTCATTAACGTGTACGTTTAGTTTTTCTAACTTTAAATTTGGGTTAGTGCGCAACTCATGAGTAATAGATTGTTGTAAATTAGGTTGTGTAGCCACACTGCTAACTACAGCTAAATGCGTTGCTGCACTGACTTTAAAAGCAGAGACTAATAAAAATAAACAACAAAACGAAATAAAACCGATAGTAAATTTAATGCGACTCATAACTATATCCTTAGTGTGTTACTAAAAAACAACGCCATTACTCGGCGTTTTAATACTCGTATATTCGATAGGGTTACAAGTTTCATTCCAAGATTAACTATTTGAAATAAATTACTATTTTATTAATTGGTTATTCAGCTAAGTATTTTTTACATATTACTATGAATAGCTTACTCACTGTTTTTAAGTCACAAAAAAGCCGACAAACGTCGGCTCAATTAAATGTGTTAAAGCTAAAGCTATTTTTTCTTTTTAGCTTTGGCTTTTTTCTTCGCTTTCATTTTTACTGGATCTTTACGTTTTTTAACCGGTGGCTTGGCTTCTTTATGCTTTGGCTCTAATCCTTTAAATACACGGCGTTTTAGCTTTTGCTCTATGTAACGTTCTACTTTGTAAAGTATGCCAATGTCGTGCGCTTCAATGAGTGAAATCGCAATACCTTTTTTACCCGCACGACCCGTACGGCCAATACGGTGTACGTATACATCTGCAGTACGTGGCATATCAAAATTAATTACGTGGCTTATATCAGCTACATCAATACCGCGGGCCGCCACATCGGTAGCGACTAAAATACGGGTTTTGCCACTGTGGAAGTTTTCCATGGCTTTCATGCGTTTGTCTTGTGGCATTTCACCACGTAACCACGCAGCTTTTACGCCGTTATTAGTAAGCTCACCAATTAGGGTTTCAAGGCGCTCACGAGTTTTTACAAACACAATCGCTTTACTTACATCAGGGCCATTTAAGGTGTTAACTAATAGCTCTAGTTTATGGCGGTAGTCGTCGGCTAAATGAACCCATTGATGAATTTTAGCTTTTTCTTTGCGTGATGATTCGGCTTCAAGTAGCGCGGGGTCGTTTAAAATACGCTCAGCAAATAATTCTACGCTATCGCCCTCAAGGGTTGCTGAGAATAAAAAGCACTGACGGCGGTTCTTAGCTTCATCACAAATGCGCAGCATTTCTTTACGAAAGCCCATGTCGAGCATGCGGTCGGCTTCATCAAGAATGAGCATTTCTACGTTTTCTGCGTGGAAGTTCTCGGTTTCCAAATACTCCATTAAACGCCCAGGTGTGGCGATTAAAATGTCATTATTATTTTCAAAAATTTCTTTGTGTGTACCGTAGTTTATACCGCCGGTAACCACCCCAATTTTTAACTGGGTTTGTTTTGCAAGTAACTCACATTGTTCATGAATTTGATAAGCAAGCTCGCGCGTTGGGGTCATAATTAATACCCGTGCAAAGCCCGGATCACGACGTGGGAAATCCATTAAATATTGAATTGCCGGAATTAAAAATGCCGCCGTTTTACCCGTACCTGTTGGTGCCGACGCTAAAATATCGCGTCCTTGCAACGCCTCAGGAATGGCTTGTTGTTGAATGCTAGTGGGGGTTTCATAGCCCATTTTATTAATAGCATTGAGTAGCTTATCATCAAGATCAAATTCAGAAAATTGCATAGAGTGTCAAAAATAGGGGACAATTGCCGTTAATTATACGCACTTAAACCTGCTTGGTGAATGAAAAGGTGAAAAAATGTCTGGTTTTGCATTTAAACAATTTAAGGTTGAGCACGACCAGTGCGCCATGAAGGTCTCTACCGATGGTATTTTACTGGGCGCATGGGCTGATTTAAGCCACGCAAATACGTTACTTGATATAGGAACAGGTACAGGGTTACTGGCTCTAATGTGTAAGCAACGAGCGCCACATTTAAAGGTGAGTGCGGTTGAAGTTGATGAAACCGCCTACCAGCAGGCTTTACAAAATTGCCAGCAAAGTCCTTGGCGAGATATTAGTATTTACCATCAGCCTATTCAGCAGTTTGAGGCTGTGGGTTTATTTGATTGTGTTATAGCTAATCCGCCTTATTTTAATCACAGTTTAAAAGGTGATAATGCAGCGCGAAATACCGCTCGCCATACCGATGGTTTAAGTTTTGCAGAACTGCTTGGTGCGTTTAGGCATCTAAGTCATCAAGATTCGCGTTTTAATCTTATTTTACCCACCACTGAGGCGCAGTTATTTATAACATTAGCACAGCAGCAAGGGCTGTATTTAAATCGCCTTTGCCAAGTACAAGCTATGCCAAATAAGCCCTTTAGCCGCAGTTTGATGACTTTTAGTTATGAGCAGAGTGAGATAAGTACAACTAAGTTATGTATTAGAGCCAATGATAATAGCTATACCACAGAGTATCAGGCGCTATGCCGCGCATTTTATTTAAAAATGTAGCGCGTTCTGGGTGTTTAAACAGTTTTGCATCTAGTTGTTTATTGTTACTATGGCTTAATTAATCGCTAATATAGTAACGCAATGAATTTATTGAATAAAAAAAGAGCTAACTCGCTGTTGATGGGATTTTTGGTCGGCAGTATTTTTGCCTCATTTAAGTTATTAGCTAACCCCACACCGGTTGGGCTTTGGAAAACTATTAACGAAGAGACTAACGAGGCTAAGTCGTACGTGCGCATTACTGAGCAAGATGGCGTGCTGACTGGAAAAATTGAAAAAATACTCAATAAAGCCAAGCAAGATGCACTTTGCACCGAGTGTGATGGTGATAAAAAGAATCAGCCTATGTTGGGGATGACCATTATTGAAGATGTGACCTATGCGGGTGACGGTAGTTGGGAAGACGGTGAAATACTCGACCCAAATAATGGTAAAACCTACAGCGTGCGTTTAACACCGCAGCAAAATGGCGAAAAACTAGAAGTGCGCGGTTATGTGGGCTTTTTTTACCGTAACCAATACTGGTTAAAAGTAGAATAGTTAAGAATTAAAAAGCGCTGCATGGCAGCGCTCTTTGCAATAGTGAGTTATAGGGTTTCAGCGTACTCTGTCATCACTTGTTCTACCCAAGTGGCGATACGCTCGTCGCTTAGCTCGTACTGACTGTCTTCGTCTAATGCTAAACCTACAAACTGTTTACCGTCTTCGGTAAGTGCTTTTGATGCTTCAAATTCGTAATTACTGTCGTTCGGCCAAAAGCCTAATTGAGTAATGGCTTGGGCATTTATTTCGTCGTGAAGCATGCCTAATGCGTCTTGAAACCACTGACCATACCCTTGCTGGTCGCCCATACCAAACAAAGCAATGGTTTTACCATTTAAGTCGACATCTTTTATGTCGTCCCACTTTGATTCCCAATCTTCTTGAATTTCGCCAAAGTCCCACGTAGAAATACCAAAAATGATAAAGTCATATTGCTCAGCGTTTTTAAGCGGCTCGTCTTTAATATTGTGTAAACTGACGATATCGGCGCCAATAATGTCGCGTATTTTTTCTGCCGCCATTTCGGTATAGCAGGTAGTAGAACCAAAAAATAAACCAATCTGCATCGTATTTATCACTGTGTAATTGCCTGTTATGATAGGCTCAAGTTTACCGTAAGGTATTTTTAATTGATACCTTCTCCCGTGGTATTACCAACATGAGATCACAACGTGACAACGCTATCTGACGATTTACCTGAACAAAATACTGAGCTAAGCAGCAATAGCGACTTTTTAGAAACCTTTTTAGATAGCCTCTATTTAGAGCAAGGCGTAAGTGAAAACACACTGAGCGCTTATCGCAGTGACTTAGATAAGTTTTGCCAGTTTTTAAAAGGTGAAAGCTTAATGACGGTAACCAGTTTAGATGTTGAAAGTTACCTAGCACACCGCGTTGATTTAGGGCTAAAACCACGCAGCACTGCGCGAAGTATTAGTGCATTAAAACGTTTTTATCAGTACTTTGTACGCGAAAAAATAATTAGCGACTCACCTATGGTCAATATTGCTCAGCCAAAGGCAGGGCAGTCGTTACCAAAAACGCTTTCTGAGGCCGAAGTAGAAGCGCTATTAAGTGCGCCCAACATTGAAGAGCCAATGGGGCTGCGCGATAAAGCCATGCTGGAGTTACTGTATGCAACAGGCCTGCGGGTAACCGAGCTGGTGGGGCTTAGAATGGAGCAAATAAATTTGCGCCAAGCTGTGGTGTTTGTAAAAGGTAAGGGAAACAAAGAGCGGCTAGTGCCATTAGGTGAAGAGGCCATGTACTGGCTTGAGCAGTTTTTAAAGCTCGGGCGCGCACAAATGATAAAACACGCCACCGATTTTGTATTTCCCTCAAAGCGAGGGGTGGGTATGACACGACAAACTTTTTGGCATCGGATTAAACACTATGCTATTTTGGCATCCGTTGAGTCGCCGTTATCACCCCATACCTTGCGACATGCATTTGCAACGCATTTATTAAATCATGGGGCTGACTTGCGTGTGGTGCAGATGATGCTTGGCCACAGCGACCTATCAACTACCCAAATTTATACGCATGTAGCGAATGAGCGATTAAAATCGGTGCATGCTGAGCATCACCCTCGTGCTTAAGCGAATTTTTTTGTCACTAAGCCGGTCATATAGACACGATAAGATAAGTATTTTTAGGATAGAGAACCCGTTATGAAAAAATTAATGTTAGCAGGTGCCATGTTGTGCACTAGTTTGAGCGCTTTTGCTAATAGCGTTGCAGTCACTCCGGATGCTACAGATCCTATCGTGACAAAATTTGCCGCGCTAGGGGTGACCGTTAAACAAATTAATCCAAGCCCAGTTGCAGGCTTAAAAGAATTGATCACCAATAAAGGTGTGTTGTATGCAAGCCCTGACGGTCAGTTTTTAATGCAAGGTACGCTAATCGATCTAAACAACCGTAGTAACTTAACCGAGCAAGCACTTAATGGTGTGCGCCAATCAGGGTTAAAAGAATACGAAGACTCAATGATTGTGTATAAAGCGCCAGAAGAAAAACACAGCATTACTGTATTTACCGATATTAGCTGTGGTTACTGTCGTAAATTACACCGTGAACTAGATGACTTACTTGAATCGGGCATTACGGTTAAATACCTAGCGTTTCCACGCGGTGGCCTACAAGGGTCAGGTTATGCTGATTTAATGAATGTATGGTGTGCGAAAGATCAGCAAGAAGCACTTACTGAAGCTAAATCTGGTGCAGATACCCAAATTGTTAAAGGCTGTAGCGCACCTGTTGCTGAGCATTATCAGTTAGGCCAGAGTTTTGGTATTAGCGGTACACCGGCTATTATTTTAGAAGATGGCACGATGATCCCAGGCTACCAACCAGCTGCGGCATTAAGCGCAGCGCTTGAGGCTAACAAAGCGGGCTAAGCAATACCGCGAGTATGTGTTTAAAAAGGCCTTAATGGCCTTTTTTTGTCTTATATCATGAACATCATAAGTTAAAAACTAGCATGAAAAAAATGATCATTGCGCGAGAACCCGTTGACGACTCTCATCTGCCGAGCCATCTTCACCCTGTTATTAAGCAAATTTATGCCACGCGAAATGTTTCCCATGCCGATGAGCTAAACAATAGTGCAGCTACACTCCACGACTTCAAACTTTTTAAAGATATAGACAAAGCCAGCCAACTGTTAATTGAAGCCCTACACGCACAAAGCAAAATACTTATTGTGGGCGACTTTGACGCCGATGGCGCAACCAGCACCGCCACCTTAATGCAAGGGCTGGCCATGTTTGGCTTTACCCATTTAGATTATTTAGTGCCAGACCGCTTTAGTTTAGGTTATGGCTTAAGCCCAGCATTGGCTGAGCAAATAGTCACTATGCAGCCCGATTTAGTGATCACCGTAGATAACGGGATTTCGTGTATCGCAGGCATTGATATTGTTAAAGCCGCAGGCATTAAAGTGCTGGTTACAGATCATCATTTACAAGGCGAGCAACTGCCTAATGCCGATGCTATTGTTAATCCTAATCGTCATGACTGTGATTTTCCCTCTAAGTCGATAGCCGGTGTTGGGGTGGCGTTTTATTTACTTATCGCACTGAGAAGTGCGCTGCGTGAACAAGGCTACTTTAACCAACATCCTATGCCAAATATTGCTGACTTACTCGATATTGTAGCCCTTGGTACGGTGGCCGATGTGGTGGCTCTGGATGCGAATAACCGTACGTTAGTGCATCAAGGCTTGGCACGTATTCGCAGTGGTAAAACCCGCCCAGGTATCACCGCACTGATTGAAGTGGCTAATCGCAATGCAGCTCGTTTGAGTGCCAGCGATTTTGGCTTTTCATTGGCGCCACGTTTAAATGCAGCAGGGCGTTTAGATGATATGAGCCTAGGTATAGCTTGCTTACTTAGCAACGACATAAATCAAGCTAGGCGCATAGCCGGTGAGCTTGACAGCTTAAACTTTGCCAGACGTGAAATAGAGCAAGGCATGCAAGTAGAAGCGCAAGCCGTGCTCGATAGGCTCGCCTTTAAAGAAGACAGTGTGCCTGATGCTATTTGTTTGTATCAAGACGATTGGCATCAAGGTGTTATTGGCATTTTAGCGGGGCGCTTAAAAGAAAAGTACCACCGCCCAACCGTGATATTTGCCGGTGGCGAAAACGGTGAAATAAAAGGCTCATGTCGCTCAATTGAAGGCTTGCATATGCGCGACCTACTTGAGGGATTAAACACCGCGCAACCCGGTCTAATTAATAAATTTGGTGGCCATGCAATGGCGGCAGGTTTAAGCATTAATGAGCAGCATTTTACTGAGTTTAAACGTGCTTTTGATAGTGCGGTCAGCGCGCAACTCAGTGAAGAAAGTAAACGCTGCATTGTATTTACTGATGGTGAACTACCTAACGACTGCTTTAGTATGGATTTTGCGCAATTATTAAAGCAATCAGGCCCGTGGGGACAGCAATTTCCTGAGCCGATATTTGAACACACCTTTGAATTGATACAGCAGCGCATTGTGGGTGAAAAACACCTAAAGTTAGTCCTTAAACACCAATCTGCACGTTTAGTTGACGCCATTGCTTTTGGGATTGATGTAAAAGCGTGGCCAGATACCGAGGCGCAGTTTGTTAAAGTAGCGTACCAGCTCGATATAAATGAATTTAGAGGTAAATTTAGCTTACAACTGATTGTAAGAGAGCTTGAAAAAGTGGGCTAAAAAATATCTTCAAACCATGCATAAAAGGCTAATAAAACGCGCGGTTTTTTGTTAAAATCGGGCGTTTTTATTATTTGATGATTTTTAATTGCGCTCGGTCTCTTTTTTAAGTGCGCAATAACCTAGCCATTTTGGAGTAATGTACATGTTTGAAGTGAATCCTGTGATTAATCAAATCAAGGAAATTCGCGAACGTACTGAACTGCTTCGGGGGTACCTTTGACTACGCTCTTAAACAAGAACGTTTAGAAGAAGTTAACGCCGAACTTGAAGATTCAGCCGTATGGAATGAGCC
>Ga0098059_1000494_pt1 | contig 23951 bp, 13 predicted proteins | sample 20_taG_FD_92580 | JGI IMG/M metagenome (GOLD analysis project Ga0098059, IMG submission 92580) | Marine viral communities from the Subarctic Pacific Ocean - 20_ETSP_OMZ_AT15318 metaG | ecosystem: Environmental > Aquatic > Marine > Oceanic | place: Subarctic Pacific Ocean | collected 2015-01-19
CTGGTACTTCGGGTAGAACTGACGGAAACCTTTTATTACAAAGGCTTGGTACTGCTGGCACAAACGTAACATCTAGTTTTGCTGGGACTTTAGCAAGATTTGGTGTTATTAAAAGAGACATAGGAGATGGAAATGCATCGCAATTAGCAAGAGATTTGTACGAACTGTACAAACCATCAGTATAATTTTAATTTAATATATTATGACAACTAAAACAAAAGCAGCCCCAAAGGCTCAAGAAACTGCAGCGCCAGTTGCAGAACAAGTGAAACCGAAGCAGGTTTCTAAATCTAAACGCACCATTAAGCGTAAAGAAAGTGTACTTCAGCATGCTGAGTATGAAATCCCAAAGAATGCTGGTATAGTATTTATGTTACCCCAAAAAGGGATCACAGTGTATGATAGTGAAAAAGACACAGTACGTGAAATGCGGTATTGTCCTAACGAACCATCTATTTGGGCCGACGAACAAGGAGATAATGCCCGTAAAGAGACCGTAGCATTTAGAGAGGGTAAGCTATTTGTGCCTAAAGAAAAGCCAAACTTGCGTGTTTTTATGGATAAGCACCCTATGAATATGGCTAATGGAGGTAAGATCTTTAGACAGATAGATAAAAAGAAAGATGCAGAAAATGAATTGCAGAGAGAATTTAAGCTTAATGAAGCAATATCTATGGTAAGAGATAAGGATATTAATGAGTTATTACCAATCGCTTTATACTTTGGTGTAAACATTAACACCCCTGTTACTGAAATTAGATATAATCTTCTTAATATTGCAAAGAAGAAAACGCAAGAGTTTATTCAATCATTTGATTCTCCACAGGTTCAGACTAGATCTACTATTCAACAAGCAAGGGATTATCAGATTATAAACGTGAAATCGGATGGTACTTACTGGTTTGATTCGAATAGATTGATTGTATCTACACCTGTAGGGCAAGACTCCATGGATGTTATGGTGAGATTCTGTCTTACTGAGAAAGGAGCGTCTGTACTATCGACTTTAGAGGATAGGTTAGATAAATTAGGGTAGACATATTCTAACCCCACGGGGAGAGCCGCCTTTATAGGGCGGCTTTTCTTTTTCGTATATTTGTGATATGGTTAGCATAAGAGCAGTATATGAGGCATTAAAAGATTTGGCAAATAAAGACCAAAAAGGCTTTATCACTCCTGCTGTGTTCAATAATTTTGCGGGGCTAGCTCAATTAAATATTTACAATGAATTGTTTCAAGAGCTTGTAAAAGCAAAACAACTTCAAAAAGCAGGGGTAAACCCAGGTAGAGATAAGTCCGTACGTAAGCAGACTTTAGAGGATTTATCTTTTTTCGTAAATACAGTAAATTTAAACTCACCAACATCTGACGGTTTATTTAATAAGCCGCAAAATCTGTCTAAGATCATATCTATATCTGAAGGTACAGACAGTAGATCTGTATTTGAATTTGATAACGACGATAGAACATATAATATAAAAAACGTAGAAATTGTTTACGATGTAGAAAAGATGGATAGAATCCTTTCTAGCAACCTATCTACACCAACAGAAGATTTTCCTGTTGCATTGGTATCTAATGTTATTGAAGTTTTCCCTAGTACTATAAACAGAGTAAGATTAACTTATTATAGAAAGCCTGGATCTATACAGTTTGATGGAGATGAAACAAGCTTACCACCAACCTACAGCGAAACTCAAATTACAAGTAATATGTTTATGTTTGATCCACAAAACAGTACGAACTTTATGTTGCCTAGCCATTACGATAATGAATTGGTTATGGAGATAGCAAAGCTAGTTGGGGTTCGTTTAAGAGATCCGAACATAGCTGGATATGCAGTAAAAGAAGAAGCGTCTGAATAATGAGTATGAATAAAGTAAAACTAAGCCAGATTATAAATGATTTTATAATTACGTCTGATGGCGATGATTACATTAATAATGTATCAGATATTGCTATAAGAAATTTTGCATTAAGAGGTATTAGAGAGATTGGATTTGATTTAGGGAAGAAGATTAAGTCTATTAAAAGGACTATAAATACAACTAATGATACTATAGCCCTCCCCGATGATTTTGTTGATTTACTTAAAGTAGGTGTTGTTGGTAGCGACGGTGTTGTTCATGTCCTTAACAATAATAAGCATATAAATTATTCTAGGGAAATACTTCAAGATACTTCTGGTGACGGATCTACAACTGCAGATACTATAAGCACAACTGATAGCGAAGCTAATCCATTAAACATTGGTGCTAACCTTATATTAAACAGAGACGACTCTAAAAGCTCTACGACAGGAGACGCTGCGAGCTCTGACGACGCTGATTTTTATTTATTTGAGAATTACCTCCACCAAGGTGGTTTGGGTCGATTGTACGGCATTGGAGGTGGTTATTCTGTTGGCGAATATAGGCTTAATCTTGATCAAAATAGAATAGAAATTCAGATGGAAGGTTCTGGATCTGAAGCTGTATTAGAGTATATTGCTGATGAAGCTAGATCTACAGACCCAGAGGTGCATGTATACGCTGAGGAAGCCTTACGTTGTTACATATATTATAAAGCAGTAGAAAGAAAATCTAGCGTACCAGCAAATGAAAAAACTAGAGCTAGATCTGAGTTCTACAATGAGAGAAGAAAAGCGAATGCTCGCTTAAGCAACTTTACCAAGCAAGAAGCATTAGCTACTATACGCAGAAACTTTAAGCAAGCGCCTAAGTACTAATGTCTATAGATAAAATTATACCAGTCAGGATTGATAGATCCGCTGACTTTAAACGTATACCATCAACAAGCATGGTTGATGCGCTAAATGTGCTTATTACTGAGAATGAAGGTCTTGGTGTGGATTATGGTATACACTCATCAGGAAGTGCTACAGCAGAAGGCGGGGGCCTTGATGGAGGTAACTTAGGTGTGATGAAAAGTGTACCTGGAAATGTGGGTATGAAGTATGAAAAAGAAACCGATGCTTTTGAACCTGGACATGCAAAAATTATAGGTAGTGTTACTGACACAAAATTAAAAATACTATACTTTTTTGTATGGCATGAACAAGAAGACGAGCATGGTGTTTGGGCATATGATCCTCAACATAAACTACCGAATAGCACTTATGTAGATGGACGTATAAGAAAAATACATAAGTCTAAATTTTACAACTTCCCAGAGAATGGATTTGTTAAAGCGGACATTATATATACGTCACAGAGTAGATTAACAGAGGCTGATAAATCAACATCTGAGTTTGATAAAGACATTATTATGTACTTTACAGACAATACTAATGAGCCTAGAAAATTAAATGTATCTATGGCTGTTTTGGGTTTAGACGGTGATTATTCAGATGCTGACAAGATAGATTTTATTACTGCATGCCCTAAAACTCCTTTAGCACCTATAACCTTTGGGTTTGCTTCTGACTCAACTCAAGGGATAAGTAATTTTAAATCTGGCCCAGGATTTCAGTTTGCATATCAATATGTATATAAAGATGGTGTAGAAACTGCCATATCTCCATACTCAGATATAGCTTTTGCTCCTGTTATATTATCCCAAGGAACCCAGACAACATTAAATCATAACATAAATAACGTTTGTTTGCTCTCTATACCTACACCTGGATCGGGTGGGTTAACTGGCACTCAAACGCCTGGGGCTGAAATTAAAGCTGTAAAAATACTAGCTAGACAGTTTAATAATCAGGATATAGTTATTCTTGAAGAGGTAGATTGGGACCCAGATATCGAAAACCCTAACTGGGATCCAGAAACAGGTACCTACAGATTTTATAATGACAGAATTGTTAGTGGCGTTAGTACAAATGAGTTTAACAAACAATTTGACAATATCCCCCGTAAAGCACAGGCTCAATCTGTAGTAGATAATAGGTTGATGTATGGTAACTACTTAGAAGGATTTGATAATGTAGAAACGGATTGTGTATTTAACATAACTTATAGGGATAAAACGGAAGGAAGTGAAGGTATTGACTATACTTTAAGAGCTAAGCCAGCTATTTCTGAACAACCACGTGCAAAAGAGAACTCTTATGGAGAAAGTCCAGGCGCAAATTACAAAACTGTAAACAAAAGTGCTGGATATTATATGTCTGGTACTCAGCTACCAGAACAAGTAAATGCTGGGACGCAGATAGATGTAATTTTAAAAGTGTCTCCAGATTATAATTTTCATATATATCAGGCGACAGATTCTTATCATCAATCTAGGCACAGAGGTGTAACCCATGTAGGCGATTCTGACGGCAACTGGGTGACAAATCAAATAAATTATGACTGGCAAAACGAAACCAGTCCAGGGGTAGACTGGCAGACCTTTAATGACGAATACGGGGGTGGTAACTATGGCCATCAAAGTAGATCTGAATCTGGAGCAGTATTTTGTCAAGAGGAAACTTTATACTCAAGTGATGGTGAACAGCAGCAAGGCATAACTTATGCTGGTAATAACTATGGGGTAGGTGGAGCTCCCCATCAAGAAGGAGCAGCAATAATTGACCCAATGGCTGCTCAATCGTATACTTTTAATTCACCTAGATGGAAAACGTCATTAGGCCCTAAATCAGGAGAAGAAACAGCAGTCTGTTATGGTACTAGCGCTGGTAATCCTTTAATTATAAAAGGAGGGGTGCCACTTGAATTTACGTGTTCTTTCGTTATCGATCAAGACATAAATGACGACGCTGACGAGCAAATCCTTGATATAATATATAAACTCTTTACAAGAAGTGAAGGGGTTGAGATTGGAGGAAATCCGCCCTATACAGTTCTTGATTTAAAAAACACAGCTGATCACATCATTGATCTAGAAGCGTTAACTAATTTTTATAAATTTGCTGAGGGTACCGAATATTCAAAATTAATTACTGGGGTTGTTAAAAAGCAAATGATAAATGATTATAAGGCTTATCAACCACCTATAGGTCACTTTATTGTAAAAAAAGCAAAAGTAAAATTTGCTTTTGAAAAAGATAATTATTTTGATACTATTGATTACAGAAAAATAATAAGGCTTACTATTAGTCGTGTAACTGATGTAGAAACTGTAACTGTGGTTCGCAAGAGATATCCTAGTGCTCCTTGGATATGTTTAACTAAAGAGTATTTACAGGCTGGAGATTTTAGTAATTTTATTGGTGAAACTCATACCAATTATAGTGGTCAACTTTTGGCTGATTTGCCCCACAACTTCGCAACTGATGAAGGAGTAAGCAATCAATGGTGGCAAACCGAGGAGGTTTACTTGATACCGCCTGATGCTGAAAGTGGGGAGAATTACAACCCATATCCTTACCTTATATGCAAGTATGGTGATAGTGATACTTTTGATTTAACAAGGGATTTCGGGTCTCTTAATTATTATCAAGAAGCAAACTTTACTCCTCCAGGCACCTCTGGAGAGCAGGGATATGAAGGGTATGGTCAAGGACAATACGACGTTTACCATAAACCTGTAATACCTGGGTTAACGCCATCGCTTGGAGAGGAACCGCCTGATTCTTTGAATTCTTTTGAGGATTGTGACGAAATTTTAAAGGAAAAATGGTTTTTAGGTTATTTAGATTTTCAACAATCAATCACAACAAATGGGCTACAAGAAGGAGGGGAGATAGAAGGGGAAGTTATAATTAACGAATTCTTTAGATTTGACAGGGAGCTTTGGGAGGGTACTTTTAATAATTGGAACAGTTCAAGTGAGAACCAAGAAATATTCCCGTTTTCATTATTAGATGGTGAGTCTGGACCTGGAGGAGACCTTACTCACAACCTTGCTGGAGGTATAGATAATGTTCCTGAAACTAGCTCTATACCTAGGCGTTATAAATTATTAGCTCATGGAGGTATGACAGGACAAGAATTACCAGGTTATGATGCACCCGATGTATTTGGATATGGCATTATATATCTTCAAGGACCAGAGTATAGTGGATCTATAAATTCAACATTTAAAAAACCACCTAGTCTGAACATCTCAACACCATCGTATGCAATACCTCTTATTGATGACCCTGCAGAAGGAACGGGGTACAATAGATCATTTTTAGCTCTTATGCAAGGGGCTAGGTTTACAGGCTTGAACCCCGCTGAGAGTGGAGATATTAACGAGTTCCCTTACACTAGTCCTAAAGGCAACCAAAACGTCAGTGATTTCAATATAGACTTTACACACTTACATCCTCATATAGAATTCTCTTCTCTTTTATTCTCATTCCTTGATTCAGGTATTGTTGGTGAGGGGACTGATGCATATAGGACGTTTAAGAGTAGTGCAAATCACGATTTTGGAATTATATATTACGACGAAAGAGGCAGACATGGGTTTGTTAATCCTTTAGGAACTGTATACGTGCCTGGATATTCAGAAGCAGAGAGAGGGGGGCCGAATTATGGAGCGAGTGAAATAACTGTAACCCTTAATCACCAACCACCTGTTTGGGCTCATTACTACAAATTAGCTTATACTAAAAACACAACAGTACAGAGCTTTATACAATACGCTGCTGGTGGAGCTTTTATAGTGCCTGATAGTGGCCAATCTGCTGAGCAAAGAGTTAAGATATACGTTTCTTTAAATTATTTACAAGAACACCCTATATCGTATGTTGCTAGTTGGGGAGCTAGAGATCCAGAAGGTGGTATAAGCATGTTCAAATACATAAGTGGTGGGAATCAAAAAGTAAGGATTGTATCATATCAGAATGATGCTGAACAAAGACAGTACCCTAATAATTATGAGTTTGATGTTGTAGATACAGTTCTTTTAGGAACCGCTGATAATCCTTTATTTGATACAGGGGAAGATATAACTACGAATCCAGAAAAGGTTGGTGAATTTTTAATTCTTAGAGACAACACTGAGGCTTTAGGATTTAATTTCAACGAACTGACTACAGGTAATGACTCTGGTTACTGGGATAACAACTGTATTATGGAGATATTTACTCCTATGAAGGGTATGGAAGAGGATAATAGATTCTACTACGAGATAGGTGATACTTACGATATTCTCAATGTAGGAGAGATTAATAGATCGCACTCTGTTCCTGAAATCCTCGTTCCAGGTGGAGATGTATGGTGGAGAAGGGTTCCTATTAACACTAGGAAATATCAAGATTATCTAGGTGTTTTTCAGGATCTCATAAAAGTTGACAGCACAGGCGAGGATAAAAGTGATTCAAGATTTAAAGCTTATTATGTAGAAACAGAGACAGCCTCTGATTTATTTAAGGCTGACGCAACATTTATAGGTAGACCTAATATTGCGCTTAAAGATGCTGTAGAGACTGTAAGAGAAGCGAGTATAACATACTCTCAACAGAGTAACCCTAACTCTAGAAAAATAAACTACTCTTCATTCAACAGGACATTAAGTAACTTTAAAGAATTGCAAGAAGAGTTTGGTGACATCAACTATATGTGCAATTTGTCTGGTGATGTATTTGTTATACAATCAGACAAATGTACTCTTGTCCCCGCAAGTAAAACTTTATTCTCCGATGTAAGCGGAACAGATATTGTAGCTGCTTCTAAGAGTCCTTTAGGGCAAGAGAAAATATTTGCTGGGAGGGCAGGGTGTGACAACAACCCAGAATCTGTTGCTCAAGTTGGATCTTACATATATTTTGCACACAAGAGATTAGGTAAAGTATTTAGATTTAACCCTTCTAGCGGTGTACAAGAGCTATCTGATCAAGGTTTAGGCGCATACTTTAGAAGCTTATTTAAAAAGGCTTTAGCAGTGTCAGAGAATATAAACTATGAGGATGTGAGGGTTGTTGGTGGATTTAACCCACTACAACAAGAGTACTTGCTTACAGTACTGTACCCTAGAAACATAGCGCCAATTACTACCGAAAGCACTGACGATCCTTACGAAGACTATGCAGGTGGAGATTTAATGGATGATGTAGTAGAAATTGTAACACTAGTACACTTTGGTTTTGATCAACCAAACTATGCTAATCCAGAAGACTATACTGTAGATAGTCCGTTTAATATGCCTATAGACTTTGGTGGAATTCCAAAAACTACAGCGGGTACTGAAGCATCAGAAACATTTGTTATTACAAACTCAGGCACAGTAGATGTAATTATAGACCTAAGAGAAATGAATGAAAACAAGTTTCATAATTTCAATAAATACCTGAACAACTGGAATCTTGGTAGATACTGGAACCCTTCTATTGTAAATGTAGTAAACGAGGCAGGTGAAGTGCAGTTGAATGGTGGGAGTGGTGGCATAGAAAGCGGTACTTTTATACCAGCAGGTATGTCGCACACGTTTACCATAAACCTTAATGTTAATAAACAAACACATTCGTTAGGTCCAGCTTTAGAATGGCTGACAGCTGAAGAGGCTACAGATTATCTTATTGAGACGTATGGTACTGCTCATAGAGCTTTAACGGGACCAGAAAGACAGAGTATAAATACTGGAACTTCATCAGAACCTGAATACAATCTAAATCCTTACTATGATTTTGAGTTTACATTTGACGTTTATGACGCTAATACATATGAGCTTTTAAACCCTCAAACAGGAAGCCCAAATACTGCTCAAACCTACTGGCCTTACTGGGTACAACAAGTACAATATACTGTAACAGAATTAGAAGGGGATGAAGATTATGACGGTCCAACAATACTTGGTGATCTTAACGGAGACGGAGTTGTAGGGGTTCAAGACTTGCTACAGATCTTAGGTCAATATGGATCTATTGGAGGTAACCTTACAGGCGACCTTAACAATGATGACGCTGTAACTGTAGGAGATTTATTAATTCTATTAAATAATTTTGGTCAAAACGCACCATCTCTTGATGAGATTATAGAGATCCCTCCACTTGATATTATAGCTTTTGGTAATACTTTAATTAATGCATTAGAAGATACATATGGTCTAGACACTAGCGAAGCAACAACTTATGTCGATTTGGCGTACATGAATGAAATTATTACTATGCAGATATTGCAAAGTAGCCATCCTGACGTATATAATTTTATAAATGAAGGGAATACTGAAGCTTCAGAAATGCCTCCATTTACGATCTTTGTGGAAGTGTATCTACTAGACAATGACGGAAACCCTATAATTATTGAATAATGTCATATCATAACGGAGGAAATAGAAATAGACCTAAAGACCCCAATTACGGTAGCGGTGGCGTTAGACGTGGATCTACTGCTAGGATTCAAAGAGAACCTATTGATCCAGATAAGCAGATGAAAGAGGCTCTGTATACATCTGGTGGCGAGTTTACTTTACCTAATGGTAGAGGATACGTAGGGTATTACCACATACATCCTGAACAAGGAGCCATGGTGGGACGTTATCATTCGACAAGAAATCATGATGCTTTAGAACCAATAGTGCGTGATGGAGGTAATGATGAAGGAGGCAACGGTAATGGCAATGGCGGCGAAGGATTTGACGGCGGTGGTGGAGGTAACGGTAATGGCGGCGGTGGTAACGGTGACGGCGGTGGTGGTGAAGGTGGTGGTGAAGGATTTGGTGGTGAAGGTGAAGGTGGTGGTGAAGGTGGCGATCCTGAAGAGCCAGAAACTATTAGTAAATCACATTATAGCGGTGAGACAATAGCTTTTTCTCATAACGGTGGATTTTGGAAGACTAGATATAGCTTTACACCTACCTGCTATGGAGTTTTAGATAACATTATGGTGTCTGCAAATGGGACTAGTCCTTTTCCGAGCTCTGAGGGGGCAGAAGATTTATTATTTTGGGAGCATCCAGAAACGAATATAGTTCACAACCAATTCTACGGCAGAACATTCCCATCAAAAGTCTCGGTGGTATCAAATCAAGACCCAAGTTCTGTAAAGATATTTAAGTCAATATCACTAGAGAGTGATTCTGGGAAATGGAGGGGAATGTGCAGTACGAATATAAACTCTTATTTAGGGGAAAACGCTGATGAAATCCAAATGGGGACGATAGAAGGATTTACTAGGAAAGAAGGTACTGAGTATTCTGAATTACCAAGAAGTGTCGTTAACTCTGAGAGTCATATTGATTTTGCATGTATAGTTTCAGAAATTATAACTGAAGATACTGTCTACACACCCCTTACAAATTATACTGCATCTCAAACAGATTATGATGCTGTAGCGCCAAATTACTTTATATGGGAGGTGGACATAGAGCAAGCACCAAACACTTCTATAAGTGGAGGTAGAGGGACTATAGCTTTGTTTCAGGTTGGCGATTTGTTTTCATACTTTAATTTAAGTGGTGAAGTTTTTGAGTATGATTTCTCTAACCCTTCAGCTTATTCATTAGCGATAAGTCATAATGCAGTACACGTTCATAGATGCAATAGCAGTGGTTACTTAACATTTGGGGGTAGAGTTCCAGAAAATTGGGATAACTCAGCACTGCCTGCTCTTATGAGTAATTTCACTATGAATCCGCCTCCAGGATTTGACGAAACAACTAGAGCTTCTTTATTTGTGGTGTCTAACCCAAACGTAAATGGGGACGCTATGAGAGGTCATTATCTATATTTAGATCTTGTGTGTAATCTTGATGCTTCCCACGAAAAAAGTAATATTATGGAGTTATTTGCTATAAATGTAGACTATGAGAGCACAAAACTTGATGCAGCAAAGATTAGAAAAGCAGCAAAACAGCCTACAGCAAAGAAGACTGCACCTAAAGGTAAAAAGTAACGATTTTTTTAGTATTTTTGTATAATGTCAGGACATTCTTCAGAGCCAGCAAAAGGATCATATCAATGGTATTTATGGTCACAACAACCACCTGGGGGTAAAACTAATACAGATGAAAAAATGGGTAATTTCGATTGGGGTAACATAAGCGCAGAAGAGCTAGGAGGCTTGGATAGCGGATTAAGCACGATGGCTGCTGGTTTTGGTGATTTATTTCTAGGGGATCGTATACAGGGTCAGAAAGAACTGAGAGATGCAGCTTCAGGTGATATAGCTAAGTTTTGGGAAAGATTTAATTCAGGTGAATTTGATGCTGAGATGTCCCCTGAAATGCTTAAATACTTCAGCATGGGTAGGAGGGAGACAGATGTAACCCCTACCTTGTCAGCTCAAGCAACAGCGCTAGAGTCTGCATCTAACGATCCTAGAGCATTAGCTGCTTCAACAGGACAGATACAGACAAGTACCGCGAAAACTATGCAGGATATTAAAAGAAAGGATTTTGAACAGGAGCTTCAAATGACTGGGGTTGAAGGCCAAGCATACCAAGGTATACAGGATCAAAATCTAGATTTTATGAAGCAGATATATGGGGATAAACTAACCCAAGATCAAGCTGCTTATGCTCAAGCTCTACAAAATATAGGTGAGCTAGAGGATAGAAAAAGAATGGCTATACCTAACATTATTAGCGGATTAGTTGATACAGGGGCTACACTATATACTGCAGGTCAGGCGAAAGAAGGCATAAAAATGCCAGAGTACGATATGGGTGGTGATGTAATGTCACAGATTATGGGTGCTCAAGGTCAGGGAGATGTGCCTGCAAGACAAGATCTACCAGGTCCAGAAGATCATGATAGTAATCCGATAGATATGATTGCTCCCAACGGGGATAAAGTAGGTGAGGCTACAGGTGGTGAAATTATTCTTAACGGTGAGCAAACAGATCAAATAGAATCAGTAGTAGAGGTTGTTGACAATGCAGTAAAGGCTGGCAAACAACCATCGATGGAGCAACTTATGGCTGTATATGAAGCTGTAAGCGGTATATTATCAAAACCTCAATTCCAGGATGAAGGTGAAGCTGAAGGTCAGAGAAACCCTCAAGAAGAAAGGATGATGATGTTTATGAATAATAAAATGGCATAATGGCTAACTTTAATTACGTAGCACCTTTAGTGGGTAAAAGCTATTCTGAGTGGAATAGAGAGCGTTTAACTGCAAAACAGGCAGCAGAAGCGGCTAATCTAAAAAATCAACTGGCTAGTCAGCAATCTCAAAAGGATATGCACAGTAAAAGGTTGAAGGAGCTACGTGGCTTTAAACCAGAAAACTGGTCTGCACTTGATGTGGAGGCCTTTAATTCAGAGGTGGATTACGTAAGAAATAATTTAGCTTACTTTGATGAAACGCAGTGGGACAATGCACTTAATGGGTTGAATCAACTGCTTATATTTGGTGATCAACAAAGCGAATTAAATTCGTATGATCTTCAATATCAAGAAGGGTTGCAAGGTATGTGGAATGAAAATGATTTCCCAGACTCTATTCCTCAATTTAATATAAATGAGTATAATAGAGCTACCAGCACCTTTAATAACGTTGGTATTTTAGATCCTACATCAAGTGTAGATGCGAGAAGCGGTAAAACTGTTTTTACTGGTTATTATTTAGACCCTGAAGTCAATGACGGTAAAACAACCCTTAAGGATAGTATTACGAAGATCCATGGGGACAAGGTAACATTTGGACCTCCAAAAGGCGACCCACAAAACACTCTGTTAGAGTACGCTTATTTTCCAGATGGCAGCGAGTTGTTAGTGAAGGGTGATAACTGGAGATCTCCTTATAGGGGCAGCTTAGTAACTTACTCTGTAACAAGAAATCCACTAGAACCTATAAATGTTCCTACGTTTGCAAGTAAGTGGAGCCCTACTGGAGGATCATCTTTAATTACTGGGACATACAACAGACTTATGGATGCCGTAAACAATCAGGGTAAAACTCCTGAAGACGCAAGACAAGACTTGATGAATATAACTTTGCGTTATGCGGACCCTACAAGAACTGGAGCTGACAAGCAAATTACTGCAGCAGCAGTTGCTTTATGGGAGGAGTATTATGAGGATTCTTGGAGTGACGACCTAATGGAGGTTGACCCAACAACAAAAAGTACACCTCTTGATGATGCTCAGCAGAAAACACCTTGGATGCTATTTGCAGAAGAAACAGCTAATCTTTTTGATTTTGAAAAAGACATAAGCACTCAAAAACCTACTCAAGGCGTACAAAATGCAAATGCAGATTATACAAACCTTCTTAATAGTGCTTTTAGCGTTGAGGGAGCTATGGATGAATGGGTTACAGCTGTTAATGACCCTAAGTACAACTGGAGTGGAGAAGCCGATTTGAACACGGATAAACAGTTTATGCTTGATAAAGGAGCGTTTGGGGGTGATCTTGGACAAGGTGTACATATCACTACAGCAGCAAAAGACCTTACATTTAACGGAAAGAAGGTAAGCAAATTTACTATATACCCAGACGACAATTATGCTACTCTATGGCTAGTTAATCCAGCCGAAGGAGATGCGGGGACCGTTGGTGCAGGTTCACCTCACTCTTATAGATCATCTGGTTTTGGAGAGCCAGCAGAGCAGCCTTGGATAGAAATAGAATTAAGAGGAGGTGGCGGTCAGTTAACTAACGATTATCATCAGCTCATTAAGGAATTTGACGATGCATACGATGCAGGGACGGGCAGTGTACCAAATAAACTTTTATTAGAAATACTAAGACAGAAATTACAATAATGCCGCACCATAATATACCAGGACATACAGATCCGCAAGGACCTACAGTAGAGCAGAAAGATATATTTAGCACTATATATAATAAAGGCTTAGACGTTGATGCTGCCGTCAATAGATATTCTATCTTATACGGGGTAGACGATGAACAGTCTATTAATTATCTTAGATCTTTCTACGAAGAAGAAGATAAAAAAAAAAGTCAAAACGGTGGAGCATCGGGATCCAGCTCAGAGGAGGATTCTGGGGGGTCTACCTCGACTACAAGTCAAGTTCAAGAAGAAGACGATGGAGCTTCGGTTGGAGTTGTACCTCTAAGTAGTCAGCTTAGTAACATTGCGTATGGATCTCCTGAACCACCGCAGGTATTTCCAGGATATATACCTACTACGGATTCAACCCACTTTTCTGGAAAGGGTGAATGGCTGAAATTTGGCCCTAGTTCAGATCCAACTAGATTTCCTCAATCATACAATATAAACCCATCAACTCTTTTAAGTCAGGGGGTTGATAATGATCTCATGAATGAGATGGAGCTTATGGAGACAGACCTTTTTGAAAGGTGGTTTACTCAAAAGCTTAGCAACGAGGATGTGAATAAAGGATTCTCAAGATATCTATCTGGGAATAGTGAGTTTGCTCAGGTGTTTTGGCAAGCAAAAGAACAGCATATACCTTTAATAGCATTCCAAGATAAGATCGTAGAGGTCTTAGCAGCAATAGAAGCTTACGTTACTCCTGAAACTAAAATACAAGGAGATGAAATATCTCAAGAAGAATTAGAGAAGAAAAGACGTGGTTTAGAGTTAGAGCTACAGCAGCCAGGACTGCAAGATCAAATACTTTCTATTAGGGAGCCAGATGAAATTAAAAGAGATGATGTAATAAGAATAGAAAATGAGTGGAATACATTCCTTAGAGACGCTGTGCTTACAGCTTTACCTACAACTGTACAGGGTAATGAACAGAAACTCAAGGCTTTAGAATATCACTTTAAGCTTGGGAGAAACTATATGTTTGATTTCAACGAGGATAAAATTGTAGGTGATAAAACTACATGGCCATCAGAATGGGATGAAAAAGGGGACATATTTAGAGCTTTAGATAGAGGTGGATTAACTGCTCTTGGGGTGCTAGCATGGCACGGTAATAACGTAATGGCTACTGGGTTGGATCTTGCAGCTTCTCTTACAGGTCAAAATGAAGGTCCAGGGCCAGATGGTACGTTCTATAGTGAGCACTCACACGACATACACGGTAATCCACAACGTCCAGTTGAGGGTAGACCTGGTAGATACCACCCAACACATTCTGGACAGTACACGTCTATTGGTGATAAAAGAAGAAGTGATGGCGCAATAGAGAGAGACGATGTTGTTGGTAAAAGAGTTGAAGAGTTGGGTATAGAGATGAACTCTTACGTTGATGATATAGGGACAGATTTTAATACCTGGTGGCAAAGCGGATTTACAGACTCAGCCGCTTTAGATAGGGTTATATCAAGGCAGTTTACAATGGCTGCAGAAGCTACACCGCAAATTTTAGCAATAACTGCTACTGCTTGGCTTACAAAAAATCCAAAAGCTGTCGCCTTTGTTTCTTCAACTTTAGGTACAGCTTACGATGCAGAGAGAATATCTATGGATACCAATTTTGACGATTGGATAGACAAAGAGGATGGTGAGGTACTAAGTAAAAATGAAGCGATAAGTGTTCTTGTTGATAAGCAAGTGATATTACCTGGTGATAGTGAAGCTGAAATAGAACTAAAGCTAGCTGATTATTATGATGTAGAAACAAACAATATGGCTAGAGGATGGTTCTTGGGTAGTACATGGGGTACATCTTACGCTGTAGATAGAACTATATTTGGAATTTTTGCTAGAGCTGCAGGAGCGAATCCAGCAGCAGCGACTACAAAAGAATACTTGCGTAATCTATTCCTTGGGGCTGGACTTAGTATACCACAAGCTTCAGGAACTCAGTTTATTGATATGTTTAATAGAAACATTCAAGAAACTTTAGCTACAGGTAAGTACGATGATTTTTCATACAACGATGCTGCATGGAGCGCATGGAATCAAACGTTAACTATGATGCCTTTAGCTCCAATGATGACTTTTGCTGGTGCAGGATGGGGATATACTAGAAACCTAGCTGCTGATCATTTTGGTTATAACGGAAGGACTATCAATCAACGCAAAGTTATAAGTGAGCTAGAAGCTAAAGCTAGAAATAATAGCATTAGTCCTAGAGATAGATTAGGGTATTATAGATTACTACATGAGAAGCAAAGACAATTAATTGACGGTCAACATGAAGCAAAGAAATTCTACGATTGGATGGGTAGGCAAGGAGATGATGGGTTAGCTGCTTTATCTGACTTAACATATATGTCTAACAGAATGGACTATCTGTATAGACAGCTTGAGAAATTAAAACCTATACAAAAAGTTGATGCTTTTGGGAAAAAGATGTTTGATTCTGAAGGTAAACCAATGATGATTGAGGGTGGAGATCCTAATGTTAGGATGATGTTCAAAGAAGAGTTGGCTACTCTTATGGATAAACGCTTAGAAATAGAAAATCAATTTAGGGGTCGTTATGACCAGTACGTGGCTGCTGAGCCAACGACACTTAGAAAAGAGGGGACGTATGTTGACGCAGAAGGTAATACATCTTCATATCTAGTTGAGGTTGATATAAAAACTGCTAAAAAATCTCTTACAAATCAAGGTATTAAGAAGCCTTCTAAGTTAGAAATAGTAGCTGAGCAGAGGAGACTTGTAGAGATAGGCATGCGTGAAACTCAGGGTTGGGTGATGAATAATATTAAAGAAAAACCTGCAACATCTTTAACCAGGGCCGAGCTAGACATGATACTTGCTAGCGAGAAGCACGCAATACTTACAGGAGAGAATCCAAATGGTAAAGGTCAAGGGGAAGGATTTAACGCTAATGCTAACAAAGCTGCTAGAGCTTGGCTTAAAAGTCAAGGGTTGGTTTTCCATGAAGTTACAGGTAAGTATGGTGGTGGAGAAAATAGTTTCTTAGTAGAAAATATAAGCATTGGACAGGCTAAAGCGTTTGCTAGAATATTTGGCCAGCACAGCGTAGCATACGGCAATAAAGGTTTAATTAAATCTGACGGTAGCATACTGCCTTTTAAGAAAAAAGCGAATATGAACGTCGATTACACAAAGGCTGGCGCTGACTTCTATACTGCCATAAAACTATCTGATGGCTCTGTGGTTTCTTTTAGTAGGAACACAAAGGTAGCAGGCACTGACGCTAACGGTAAACCGATACGAAGTGAAGGCTTCTTTGACACAGGATCTAAAAACCACATAATAGATGCCGCACAAAATGTAATATCTGATGCCACGGCTATTAAGTCTTTAGAGAGTGGTAAATCTAAGGGTAAGAATGAAGATGGGACTTACTCTAAAGAACAAATAAGAGACAAAAAGATACAGCTCTTTAATGATTTTACAAATAGAGCTAGACCTGGACAGGACTTAGATATAGACCCTAACATTACTCCTGGCACTAAGCAATATGCTAAGCTTATGGCTGAAGCTGAAGTTCATTTCTCTGGGCGTGATCCTGTAGCTAGAATTGATGCTGATGAAATTAACACAAATGGCGACGGAGGCGATAGGGGTAATATTGTACCTAATGATGGTACACAAGTTCAGCCTCAATCACCTATCAGTACAAATTGGTTCAGCAGATTTATGCGTAACTGGTTGTCTGATCCTATGAAAAACCTAGCAAACTGGAGAAGTAGAGGGGCTAGATTATGGAAGAGAGTTGAAGATGATGCGGTTTTAACTAGCGAAACCATGAGGCAGCAAATGAGAGATTTAAAAGCTGAATCTCTAGTGCTTCAAGGTGACATAGCCGTACTTAATGCTGTATTAGAAACAGCTAGATTTAGACCTGACGGAACTAAACTACCTAAAGCAGAATACAACGCTAGAGTAAAAGAGATAAATAGATACTTACAAGGTGATAAAGACGCTTACATAAACTTTATGGATGGCGAGCAGATAGCTGTGGTAAATGCAATGAGATCAAGGATAGATGGTTTCACTCAAAGGATTATAGATCTTCTTGCTCAAAACCCAACAGAGGGTAATTTAAGATTAATAGAAACTCTTGCCGCAAATAAAGGTGAATACATGAAGAGAAGCTATGAAGCTTTCACTGATGATGGTAATTGGTTGAGGGAAATAAATAAGCCTTTAAGTAAGATGAAAGGCAAGTATAGAACTCTTTACGACAACGCTGTAGAGTTTGTTATGAAGGAGCAGGGAGTTGAAGTAGCTGAGGGTCAACGAATTGTAAGTGATTACATAAACGATATAGTTACCAGGATAGATAATAAAACGTACAGGGCTGGATCTGGGGCTCTAGGTGCTTTGGATACAAAAATGTTTGTTGGTAGAAAGGATATACCTGAACCATTTAGAAGGTTATTAGGTCAGATAGACGATCCTTACGTAAACTATATAAACACAACACATAGACTAGCTAGTTATATTACTGATTTAACATATCAGAATACATTGAGGTCAAACCTTATTGATGCTGGTTGGGCTAGAACAGAAAAAAATAAAATACAAGGTGATGTTTTGTTAACGCAAGGTCAAGCTTGGAAAGGATTAGAAGGGTTGTATGTTGATCAAGGGTTTAAGCAGGTTTACGAGGACATGGCTCCTGTAGGCGCTAGCAAGTACACAGGGTTGAGATATCTATTTGGCTTGCAGGGTACAGTAAAGATAGGTATGACTATATACTCGCCAGCTACAGCCGCACGTAATTTATACGGTGGTAATCTTTTAGGTATGGCTAACGGTCACTTCTTTGCTACAAATCCAGGTAAATTCCTTGATACCGTAAGGTTGGCTTGGGGTATAGACCCTAAACAAAGGGTTAAAGGTAGCAGGCTTGCAGCTGAGGAAAAAACACTAACACGTTTAGGAATTGTTGGTGATTCAGCTAGAGCTGGTGAAATAGCAGCTTTAATAAATGAATGGTCTACAAAATCACAATTAGTAAGAGAAGCTGAAAGATATGGTGGAGCTGGTAGTGCTAAAGAACTTAAGAGAGCTGTGTCTGATCTTGATAATACAGTACAGAAGATATATGCCTTTGGTGATGACTTCTACAAAGTTGCTGGGTATTATACAGAAAGACAAAGATTTATAGACAGCGGAATGGACGCAGAAACTGCTTCAACTAGAGCCGCAGAGCGTGTGCGTGGTGGATACCCTACATATTCTTACGTAGGCAGAAACGTTCAGCATATAAGAAGGAATCCTATAGCAGGTATGTTCGTTGCGTTCCCTCACGAGGTAATAAGGACTCAAGTAAATCAATTAAAGTTTATTGCTGAAGACCTGTATGAAGGTAGACCTAAGATGGCTATGCAAAGGGCTCTTGGCTTCCTTGGTGCTTATGGTGCGTTAAATGCTACGTATGAAACCTCTAAGTACCTTTTAGGGCTTACAGATGAAGATCTTGAAGCGTTTAAGCTTTTATCGCCAGAGTATCACGAAAACATACTACCTACATTCCTACACGTAGATCAGGAAGACGGTTCAATATTGTTTATAGACAATGCTGGAATTGTACCACAAGAGTACATCATGAAGCCTTTAAGGAGTTTAATGGGTGATGGTAGTGTTGACGATAAAACAGCAGCCGATAGAATTATGTCTGCGGTACAAGAGCTTACAGCTCCTTATACAGGTCTAGACGCTACAACTAAAAGTTTATTTGAACTTATAATGAACGGTAAGGACGGTGGTACTGGAGAGAAGATATATTACCAAGGTCCTGAAGATAGTTTCTTTGACGCTATTACAGATGAAGATAATGCCACATCCGTATTTAATCACTTAAGAACAACCATAGGTCCTGGTGGTGCTAGAAATATTGCAGAGATATTCCAGGCAAACGATATTATGCCAGAAATATTTGGAGGGAAGAAAAATAAGTGGAAGGAGTATAATAACACCGAAGCTATATTGGCATTTTTAGGGTTTAGAGTACAGACACTAAAACCAGGTCAAGCTGTAGCTACAGGTATTTACGACACTAGGGAGGTGTTTAATAATTTCTCTAGTTGGCACACCAGCACCGATCAGCTATCTAGGATGCATTTAATGGAGACACAAGATATAAGGGATCTAGGTGTAGAAATCGCAGAGATGATGGTTCTTTCAAGCAACGATTGTCAAAGACTAGTAAACGCTTGCATGCACTTACCAGACTACAGCCCTGAAGATTACCCAGGGAAAAGACAGGATGACTACAGGATTATGCTTAAAAAATCTAACATACCTGACGATGAGGTAGATCACTACTTTGCTAACTACGCAAACAATTCTAATGTCCCTTGGATAGGTTTCTTTGATAAAGATGCAAACTTTATAACAAAGGGTAAGTTAGAGACTATTAAGAAGAGGTTTGATGAATCTTATACAGGTCCAGAAGATCTGAGGGGTAATGAGTGGGATAAACTGGTTAACAGCATAGTTATATTAAATGATTATATTCGCAATCACTTTATGAAACTACAAAATATAGAGTTAGAAAAACTACAAGAATTAGTAAACAACGATGAGTAAAAAGAAAATAAAAGACACCAAGCTTGGATCTTGGTTATCAGAAAAAGCACCGAATATACTAGGTGTAGTAGGAGACCTTTTACCAGATAGCGGAGGCTTAGGTATTGTAAAAAACCTTATTGATAAAGATGATAGTGTTGACTCTGAAGAGGCTCAACGTCAGATCGACGCAGAGGTAAGATTCCAAGAGAATGTAACAGAGCGCTGGAAAGCTGATATGGGTAGTGACGTAAAGTTAGCTAAACTCATACGCCCTGTTACGCTTATATGCCTTATGGCGATGTTTATGGTGACTATGTTTATCGACAGTATGGACAACGTAGCATTCAATGTAAAGGATTCTTACGTATCTCTACTTGAGCTACTTATGCTTACAGCATTCGGTGCATACTTCGCTGGTAGAACTATCGAGAAGAAGGCTAAGAATTAATATACTTCTATAACTTCGCTATATACACCATTGTACATAGTGTTTATTTTCCTAGCTATATCTGTAACGGTCTTAGGCTTTGTCCTATCTGTAATTATTTGGTATAATGGTTTTAGATCAGGGTTGTAAAAACCTACCTCATCTTTGTACCAATCAATCTTACTAGTTAAGGCATCTTGCCTCAACTCTAGATACTTTATTTTTTCTTCTAGAGCCTGGATCTTTACGTCCTTTTCATCTATAATTGTAATTAACTTTTTGTTTGAAGAGTCCTCTCTTATATAGTCAGCATTACCAATAGCCTCTAAGTATCTACTTCTACATAGCAGATACTTTTCTTTTAGCTCATGATCAAATTTCAAAATATGCGGTGCGTCGTTACAGTGGTGAAGAATAGTGGCGTGGTTCTTTAACATAAACCTACCTATTTCAGAGTATGTGTACCCCTCCTGATGCATGATATAGCTATACACCTTTCTTGCATCAACTACATTCCTATACCTTCTACCGTGTAGGATGTCGTCTTCAAAGACTTTTGTTACAATACCGTACAGTATGTTAGCATTTCTGTTCATATGATCGTGGTGCATTTCATACCCATCGAGCAATCTTTTTTCTTTTTGTTCCATTATATTTTATTTATACTTTATTTAATTCACCTTCCGCAGTTACATACTCCATGCAGTAAGGTATTACGCTGTAGCTATTCAGCTCTCTAAGGTCACTTAACATTAACCTAGTTATTTTGTCTTGCCTACCATTGCGTTGGTATATTTTTTTATAAGCCTTTAATTTATTACGCACGATCTCTGGCGATACGTTCTCGTAACACCATGTAAGCAGCTCTTCTCTTTCTACTCTAATAAATCCACCTACTTCAGACATATCAAAGGCTATCCACTTAGCAGCACCTTTGGTCCAACCTGGCTTACCGTTTACATTAGCAAACTCCACCCAGATCTCATCAGGTAGGTTGTTGCCTTTAACATCTACTCCGTTATCTCCATGCCAGAAGTCTACGTGTAGGTTTATGTCTTCGTATTTGTTTGATTGTCTTGCGTCAGGACAAGCTCTCTTGTACCTAGTAGCAGCGATGTTGCCGTCCCTCCAAGATTGTTTATATCTCTTTTGAGTTACGACATTAGAATGGGTTGTCGTTTTCATGTTCTTTACACGCTTCTCTGACTAGATCTATTTCTATGTTTACCCAGTCTCGGAAGTCTTTTATTTTATTTAATACTTTATTAAACTCTACTACAGCTTCACCAGTGTCTTCATGTAAGGACTCATACAACATATCTGCTGCATCATGAATCCTTTCACATGCATGGAAGTAGGTTTCACTAACTTTTTTATTATTCATTATTCATGGATTTTTTTATCTCTAGGATGGCTTGATCGACTTGTTTTTTATTCTTAGCCAAATATACGTCATAACCTAGGTTATTATCCAAAATATGTCTTAAAAAAAGCTTCCACCTCATAGGAAAATCATGATGAGATGGTAGATATCCTTTCGTTTCTATTATCCATTTAGAATCCTTACCCATAAAGTCAGGTGTGTATCTAATTGGTTGCTGGACAGAGTTAGTCCTATCGGACATTTCTTTTTTCTTAGCAGTCATTTTAAAGTACTTATGTGGAAACCTAAAGGACTCCATTAAAACAAACTGCTTTTCCTCATAAGAGAAAGCTATCCCAGATTCACGTAACTGATCTGAACAATACTTCTCTATCGCACTAGCAAACTTCCCTAGTGATTTTTTTTTAGATTTAGTTTTTCTTTTACCTCTTTTCATAAAGCAAAGTTACACTCTATCTAAGTCTCAATCCAAATTTATTTTGATAAAAAATTAGAGAAATTCATAGATGATTGCTTATCTCCTTGAAAATCAATGTTTTCGAATAAAGGTTTTTTACCTAACCAAGATAGAAATCCTGTGTGAGAGGTATTCATAACCATTCTATATGGATCTTCAAGCGGTGTTGGATAACCTCCAGTCTCCACTTCACGCACTTTACGTACGTGTAACTCACTCATTTTGCGTGTAGTATGGTCTGGTGATTGAACCTTTCGATGAAGTGTAAGGAAGCAATCTGATCTATTAACGAATTTACCGCCCCCCTCTGTATCCTCAGCATACGGGGCAATTGGGAGACCATCGTCACCTTTACGTCTTTGAGCTTCTGTAAAGGCATGCATATTTAGCCACACAGCTACGTTGTTTGATGTTGAGAACGTAAGGAACTGACTAGCAGCCTCATAGTGATAGTCATGTGTACCAATACTTGAACCAGACATATCTAAACGTAGTGAGTTATAGGGATCTATGAACACTGCATCTAAATGTTGCTGACGCATTACCTTCTCCATAAACAGAATGATGTCTGAGTAGCTGTAAACTTGATTGTTATTAATGATAGTGAAGTGCTCCTGCACCCACTTGTAAGCTTGCTTGCGTTGAGAGTATGTCATATTCTCTACCTTACGATCTGCAGCGAACTGCATTAGATGCATCTTAACCGATGCTGTCCTGTTCTCTGATGAATATATCAACCACTTCCACTTATGACGTATAGCAGCGTTTGCTATAAGGTATAAAGCCATCGTAGTTTTACCAACGTTGCTGTGACCGTTTATGATTACAAATTCCTTCTTGTATCTAAAGTATTCATCCAAGGTTGGATCGCCTGTATCTAAGCCAATCTCTATGTTACCCTGAGAGTAGTCATCAATCCACCTGAAGTCCTCATCGTCTGATGATATGAATGACATATCACCGTCGTTGATTAAGAGCTCTCTTTGTACTGACTTCTCGCTATCTATGATCTCTTTTATAGGTAAGGCTTTACCCTTCTCTATGCCGCTTATAATCGTTTGCTTAGCATGATCATCCGAGTCTATCTCTCTCTTCTCTATCTCTCTAAAAAGGACTCTTAACACTTCCTCCTCCTCCATACGACCTGCAGAGATATAACCCCCACACAGGATAGCCGCCTTGTTTAATGTAGCCCACTTCTCTCCGTCCTTAGCATTTCGTATCATACGAGCAGCTAAGTTTAGCTTCATGTAATCTGTATACGAGTATGCATCGTTGGTTGGTATCTGAGCTTCAGCATGCTCAGTAGTGAAATGACCAAACTTCTTATAATCATCCTTAATAATTATGTCAGGATCATAAGACTCAAAACAGGCCCTAGATTCGTTTATTCCAGTCTCATCGACTTCTAAACCATGCTGACGGCTTAAGTACGCTGTAAGCGCCCTAAAATGGTCTCTATGGCGCTCTGGATTGGTAATACGAACAAGCGCTTTAATACCATCCCCACTCGGCGACACCCAACAAGCATAAATATAGTC
>Ga0098059_1000496_pt1 | contig 23823 bp, 7 predicted proteins | sample 20_taG_FD_92580 | JGI IMG/M metagenome (GOLD analysis project Ga0098059, IMG submission 92580) | Marine viral communities from the Subarctic Pacific Ocean - 20_ETSP_OMZ_AT15318 metaG | ecosystem: Environmental > Aquatic > Marine > Oceanic | place: Subarctic Pacific Ocean | collected 2015-01-19
AGAAACATAGATATTGACATGGCTGAAGCTATTATGCGTGCTGAGATTGGTTCTAAGGTATCAGACTTAAGTTCTAAGGAACTTAGACGTGATTTATTACTATATGCTAGAAACAATCCTAAACTGTTCTTAGAGTTAGCTGATGATGAAAACGTAATGCTTAGAAATTTTGGTATTAAAGCTGTTGAAAACGGTGTTTTAAGATTATCTTCAGATCAAAGGAACTTCCTATGGGGTTCTAATGGTAGGAAGTTAATGACAATACCATTTGATGAGCATCCATACACTGCTTTAGCACATTGGTTTAAAACCGATGAAGGTATGGAAATATATGCAAATATAGAAAAAAGATTAAATAATTAATCAAACTGTAGAGCGGTCGCCCTACGGGGCGATCGTAACTACAATAAAAAAATATTATGATAAACGTAGATAGAGTATATCAAAGAGTTTTACTTTTAGCTAATAAAGAACAAAGAGGTTATATTACACCTCAAGAGTTTAATTTATTTGCTAACCAGGCGCAAATGGATATATTCGAACAATATTTCTACGATTTAAATCAATTCGTAAATATGCCTGGCAACGACACTATGCATAGTGATGTGGTGGATATGTTGGAGGAGAAGATAAGTGTATTTGAGGTAACAGCACAACTACCTATGGCAAATATGGCAGGTAATTTAAACGCGCTGCCAAGGTTCTATAGGTTGTCTAATGTTAGAAGAAATAATCTGATATTAGAAAGCGTTAATAGAAAAGATTTTAGAATGTTCCCTAATAGTCCATTAGCGGCACCAACAGCTACAAGACCTATTTACATGGTAGATACGATAAATAATACACTACAGGTCGCTGGTAGACAATTTGCTAATTTAGATATAGACTACATACAATCTCCCAGGTTAGTAAATTGGACCTATATAGTTGTTGGAGAAAAAGCATTATATAACATGGCGGCTAATGATGCTAGAGATTTTGACTTACATCCGTCTGAAGAAACCGAACTAGTCATGAAAATATTAACATTAGCAGGGTTTACATTAAAAGATCCAAATTTATATCAAGCAGCGGCAGCAGAAGACACGAAAAACATACAACAAGAAAAAAAATAAATAAATGGCACTATTAAACGAGACGCAACAAGATTACTACGATGGGAATGATTTTGGTGGTTACCAATTTATTTCTTTAGACGATATTATAAATAACTTCATCATATCTTACGTAGGTGGTGGTAAAATAATACCTAAAGTAAAAAGAACAGATATAGCTTTCCACGCGCAAAGGGCTATTCAAGAATTATCATTCGATACTTTTAAATCTATTAAGTCGCAGGAGATTACACTTCCACCATCCAACACGATGGTACTACCACAAGATTATGTCAATTACACTAAGATATGCTGGACAGACGGTTCTGGTGTAGAGCGCCCGCTATATCCTACAAGACACACTTCTAATCCAACCCCAATTTTACAGAATTCAGATGGTGAATACACCTTGACAGCTATAGGTACGTTAGACGGTACTGTAGATATAGTTTTAGATGGCGAGTATAGTAATATATTAATTGGGATGCCAGTTTCTGGACCTAGTATACCTAATGAATCAATAGTAGTTGCTACATCTAACGCTGGTGGTATTACGACAATAGAAATTGACAACGCTGCGACTTATACAGGTACTGAAACCCTAACGTTTGGATCTAGAGGTGGTAGATTATTAAAAGAAGAAGAATCTTCATACATACTAGAAAACGTTACATGGCTCGTTACGGATCTAAATAAAATAACACAAGCACCGAATACAGACGTATCTAATATAAAAGTTGGTATGCTAGTATCTCATGAGTTTTTTGAAGCAGGAACAACAGTAATAGATGTTAATGGAGCTGTTATAACAACATCAGTTAACGCAGATTTCCCTTCTGCAACACCAGACGAAGTAACTTTTATATCTAAACCTAAAGACTCTGCAGCTTGGGACAATTACACTAGTAATACTTCTAGTAATAATGACGCTTCTGCTTATAATTACGATACTGATATTTATGATTTAAATATAGGGCAAAGATATGGGTTAGAACCCTCTCATGCTCAAGCGAATGGATCTTATTATATAGATAATCTAAAGGGATTAATTCATTTTTCATCTAATTGTTCTGGAAAAAATATAGTGTTAAAATATATAAGCGATGGATTAGGTACAGATGGAGAAATGATAGTACATAAGTTTGCGGAAGAAGCTATGTACAAGTCGATAGCGTACGCAATATTGTCAACTAGTTTACACGGCCAAGCATTAATACCTAGATTTAAAAGAGAAAAGTTCGCATCAATAAGAACAGCTAAATTGAGATTATCAAACTTGAAAATAGATGAAATCGCTCAATCTATGAGAGGTAAATCTAAATGGATAAAACACTAAAATATGCCAGAGATTAAAAACAGTTTTTCCAAGGCGACAATGAACAAAGACCTTGATGAAAGGGTAGTTCCTAACGGACAGTTTCGAGACGCTATGAATATACAGATTTCAACTTCTGAAGGATCAGCAGTTGGAACAGCACAAAATATATTAGGTAACACTATGGTGGAACAAATTGTTAGTGGATTTGGATATAAAAAAATGAAATGTATTGGCGGGATAACCGACGAAAAAAACAATGTTTTATATTGGTTTGTTACTAGTGATGATACAGATGCTATTATAGAGCACCACGATGATGGTACTACCACGCCTATATTAGTAGATAAAAACGCGGGTACTGTTGATGCTGTTTTAAAGTTTGAATACAACAATATTATAACGGGTATAAATATAATTGATGATTTGCTTTTTTGGACAGACAATGTTAATGAGCCTAGGAAAGTAAATATTAAGAGATTAAAGCTTAATAACCATGTAGATTTAAACACCCATAGTAGTGTGTTTCCCGATGGTCCTGGATCTTGGATGACGCCTATAACAGAAGATCATATTACTGTAATTAAAAAAAGACCTAATTCAGCTCCAGAAATAATTTTCAAAGACACGTTAATAGAACCCGTTATACAAACATTATCCGAAGAGGATGAGTGGCTAAGTTTCACAGATAGTAATGGCAGTCTTTTAAACCCAACTCAATCTGCGGATATTTTTATGTCTATGGACGGTTCTTACCCAGCGACAGAACTCATCTCGGATTTCACCTATAACAGATGGGTGCAAGGAGATACTTTATTACTTTCTAGAATTACTACGCCTGGTAATCTACCTCAAAACTACGAGGTGAAAGGTGTGGTAACTTCAAAAACTCAAATAGCAACAGCTAATTATACTAACGCCGCTAAATATAAAATAACAATAAAGGAGATATCCGGTAATGTTACCGCGGCAGCCGGGGAATGGAAGGTTACGAAACAAATAGATGATGATCCTATATTTGAAAAAGAATTTATTAGATTCGCTACTAGATGGAAATATGAAGACGGAGAATACTCGGCTTTTTCTCCTTTCACTCAACCAATATTTTTAGCAGGTTCTTTTGGGTTTTCTCCAACAAAAGATCCTTATAACGTTGGTATGTCTAATAAGTTAGTTACCTTGACGTTAAATAATTTAATAACTCCAGTTATTCCGAGCGATGTTGTTCAAGTTGATATATTGTTTAAAAAAGATAGATCTACAACTGTTTACTCTGTTGATAGTATAAAAAAGAAAGATAAACCGATATCAGGAGAGACTTATAATATTTGGAATCAACCTAACAAAGGGAAATATTGGCAACTTAATCCATATCTCAATACTTGGCCAGCTGATACTATAGGTACCGGCTTAGCCGTAGAAGATTACGGTCCTTATCACGGGTCTTACGATATAACTACAGAGAATATTTATGCAGCTTTACCAGCTAACCAAATATTAAGACCTTGGGATAATGTTCCTAGAAAAGCTTTAGCGCAAGAAATTACAGCTAATAGAGTTATTTACGCTAATTATTTACAGAATTACGACTTAAAAGATCCATACGGTGAGGATTTAATTATATCGCCAGTTATTGATTTCGAGAAAAATCAGTTGTCAGATTTTACGACTGGTGAGAAATCTATAAAATCAGAAAGAACATATCACTTAGGGGTAGTGTATGGAGATAGATATGGGAGAGAAACGCCTATACTAACGGGAACTAAATCTAGTATAAAAATTCCTTTCGATCTTAATTTAGGACCTGGATTCGATGGCGCCGCTAGTAACTCTTTACGACTAGTATGTAAATTAAGAGGGGATAGTCCTTCTTGGGCAGAATACTATAAGTATTTTATAAAGCAAACCACTGGAGAATATTATAATTTAACAATGGATAGAGTTTATAAGGCTGATGGAGACGATAATTTATGGTTGTCTTTTCCATCTTCAGATAGAAATAAACTTCAAGAAGGAGATTACTTTACTATTAAAAAACAAATAGATATAGATTCTCAAGTCCCAGTTAAGAATAAAATAAAAGTAATTGATATAAAGAGTTCAGCTCCAAAAGGTATTAAATATAAATATACCTTACTGGGTCAAGGTGGGGGTAGTCAAGGAGATTTAAACAATTTGTTTCCTGATGCAAATGCTAGACCAGCACCGAATGTTAAAAGAATATCCATAGACAGAGAAACATGGATAGAAACTGAATTCGGGATGGATTTAGATTCCTTAACACCTTCAGATCGAATGGCATTGCAATTTCAAATAAATCAAGGTGGAAATGTTTTTAAATCTAAAAAATACATTGCCTCAGCTTGGTTTAGAGAAGATGCTGGGGAAGATGGTAGATATAACTTCTTGTTAGAAGAAACTATACACGCTAATGATGATTGGGTGGAGAGTGAGGTTGGTGTATTGAATAGTGATGATGGTTTGATGCTAACTATATTTAAAATAGACGAAATAAATGCTAGAGAATTTGAGGGAAGATTTTTTGTTAAAATAATATCAGATACAGTTACACAACAATACTTAGTGCCGTCAGGAGAAGACAACGTAGATAATTATCAGATTGTAGCTAGAGCATATGTTTTTGAACACACTGATAACATGCAGACCAGTAACCCTATTACGACCCCAGCTAATATAGGACTATATTCTAACATGAACGTACCTGAGTGGCAAACACCAGATCATATATCTGGTAGTTCTCAAGCTAATTCAGAAAACGATTGGAGATTAATAACTAAATGGAATACAGACAATGATAACAACATGGGATGGTTTATTGATTCATCTTATTTTGCTTCAGCTCAAGAATCTGGTGGTTCTTACGTAACTAATCCTTTAAACGATTCGTGGGACGCTAATAAATCTGGAAGAATGATGAAGGGTTGGATCGGAGACGGAGGTAATAATGGTGGTAACCCTAATTGGTTTGTGAATTCTATGCCAGGTATTATCGACGTGAATAATTCAAATCAGTTTCATTATAATGCACAGGGAGACCCGTCTGGAATGAGGCACTGGTCAAAAAGACACTTTAAGTTTATGCCCGATCATTTCCCTCAAACTCTTTCCCAAATAAATTATGCAGGTAACGGCGGTTATTCGGAGAAATATTGGGGAGATGAAACTACTTCCGCTACAAAATATACAGGTGGAACTTATCAAGTATCGCCCGGTGACGCGGGAGTATTTATGCATTTATCTTGGAGTACGTGTGGGGTGGATTTACATGATGGAGACTTTGAAGGTTGGCCAGATGATACGGATGATGGCGCTAACATGGATGATTGGTTACAGTGGATAACTGCTAGTGGTATATATTTTGCTCACCACGGAGGAGATTTCAATGATAATGTTGATCCAAATCAGGGTAATGTTGAAATTGACGCTGGTTATGGACATAACTTTACCCAATTTAACGCAAACGTAACGTCAGTAGGACTAGAAGCTAACGAAAGACAATTTGACCCAACTTATATGGGTGGTGCTACCGCCGGTGGAGTAATAAGTCAATTAAAACCTGGTAGTAGATTTAAGTTTGTGGGCGATCCAGAAACTACGTATACTATAAAAAGCGTAGATGTAAAATATTTATACAATCACACCCCTTGGAATCCAGTGCTTAAACTTGATGCTAATGGTAATATAGGTCCAGGAACTGGAGCTAATCATAACCCAAGTGGACCCACGACTAATGGAGCTAGTGTTGCGGAAGCTCTACATGGTTATTGTGTTCAAGGTAACTGGTCTCATGCTCAACTAAAACAAAAAATAGTTGATTTCGGAAAAGCAAACAATAGACGTGTTTGTTATATAATACAATTAGATAAAGACCCAAGGTTTGATTCAGTTATTGGGTATAATCCTTTAAGCACAACTTCTCCTTCAGAATATCAGGCAATTAGATTTATTGATACACATATAGAGGCTGGAACAAATACCCTACCTAAATCTCCAGCTATATTTGAGACAGAAGCAAAAGAAGATATTGATTTAAATATCTATTATGAAGCTAGTGACGCGTTGCCGGTTAAACTTCCATTTAACAGTGAAGACGCCAGGCCTGGCCATATGCTGGCTCCTGTTGGCAGTAGAGTCGTTTGTAATAAAAATAATTCTTTAGTTGATTACGATAGTATAAATACAGATTGGAAAGATATAGGTGCGGTTACATTATCAAACGTTACCTCTGATAACGTTCCGTTTGATTTCTTTTTAAGAGTAGCAGATTGGGAGGGTGATACAGTAACTTTAGATAATCCTGGATTAAGACTTGACGGTGCTAATGATCTTAATACTCAAACTAGTGCGTACGCTAATAAGCTTTTAACATTTTTTAAACCAGATGGTAGTTATACAGAAGCAGAAATCTTAAAGGTTACAGAAATAACTGGTCTATACATAACGAAACTACAGCTTTATATACATGATAATCCCGCGACTAGATTACCATATTATAACTGTTTTTCTTTTGGAAATGGAGTTGAATCAAATAGAGTGAGAGATGATTTTAACGAATCATATATTTTAAATGGTGTTAAAGCATCCACTATTTTAGAAGCTCCGTACGAAGAAGAAAGAAGAAAATATGGATTGATATATTCTGGTTTATATAACTCTACAAGTGGGGTTAATAATTTAAATCAATTTATACAAGCTGAAAAAATTACAAAAGATGTAATGCCTATTTATGGTAGTATACAAAAGTTATACGCTAGAGACAAAGATCTAGTAACGCTTTGTGAAGATAAGATACTGCGAATATACGTAGATAAAGACGTTCTTTATAACGCAGATGGAAATACACAATTACTAGCAACTAATAGAGTTCTGGGTGAAGCGCAGCCTTTTAGTGGTGAGTATGGTATTTCACAAAACCCAGAATCATTTGCGTCCGAATCATTTAGAGCTTACTTTACAGACAAACAACGTGGAGCAGTAATAAGATTATCTAAAGATGGAATAACACCCATATCAGAAGCTGGAATGCATGACTTCTTTAGAGATAGTTTAAAAGATGGCGGAAGACTGTATGGTAGTTATGATTTATATAAAAAAGACTATAACTTGTCTATACTTTATTCTGATGGAGAAAATATAATTAAAAATCCAGGATTTGAAAAAGGTGGATCTAGAAACGTAGGATTAGGATCAGAACTATTATCTAACGAAAGTTTTAGCGATCCTCTTGTTACTACACTTGGTGAAGAACAGTTACAAATAGGAGATTTTTCAGATAAAGTTGTTTCACACTTATACTGGCATAGGTGGAATGGGAATGGTATTACGAATAATTATCCAGTTCTACATAACGACTACACTTTGTATCATCAAGGAATCAACACTCCTACTAACATCCCTAAATCTAATATCAACGGGGTTATCACACATTCTTCTGGATATGTGAACTCTAACGCTAATGGTGGTGGAATGTTTTGGGGACCAAATACTCAATTTGATGCTTTTGGAGTACCTAACTTAGGCGTTGGTACTGATGATCCACTTGCGCCAGCACTAGGAACTCACATCTCTCAAACTTTTGACACTTCAAATCCACCAAGTGGATCACAACCAGATCCTCAGTTCTATATGGTAGCAGGAAAAACCGCTACAGTTAAATTTGATATACATCATTTAAGTGTCCCTAGTGGCTTTAAATCTGATTTCATGAATGGAGAATGTAAAATGTTCTTGACTTTATTAAATCCATATGGAGATGGTGGGCGAGTAGATGAAAATACTTTTAAATTCCACCTTATACCAAAATCCGCATGGGGAGCGTGGAGTTGGGGTAAAGACAAAATGCACTGTGAATTTGATATTCCATTACAGATTGATTACTGTAATACACCTGGTTATCCAGGTCCAACTCCTGATCCAAATCAATGGGATACTCCTTCTGGGGTTTTTACGGATTGGAAACTTCATATAGGAGTAATAGGAGGTGAGGACAAATGGAAAGGAATACAATTCCATTTAGATAATATTTCCATTACCTACGAAACTATATCCACGCCTGATTGGCTGTTAGGGTTTGAAGCTATTCCAGGTGTACAAGGACAAAATACTGGACCAGGTACGTTAGAACTTACTCATCCTACAGGTACTCTTAACATGGCTTATCAAACATTATCACCAGGAACTATAGGACAGTTTAATGATTTAGGAATAGCTAATACTTACCAAGCTGAAATAGTTGTTACTCAAGTAGATGAACCGGGAGTAATAGATATTTCAGTAGGAGGAGATCACAATACTGATTTATATGTTGATACACCTGGAACAAAAACACTTTACGGGTTATCATGTGGAAACGATAATAGTTTTGGTATGATTAGTATGTCTGGTGAATTCCATATTGCTAGTGCTTCTCTAAAAGGGGAGGTTCCTTATGGGGGACTAGTGACAGATTGGGATCTTGGATCAGATCCTGGTATGTTGTATTACGACGAGTACGAATGGACGGTTAATTCACTTGTTACTCTGAGAAAGATTATCACGTTTAAAGACGCTGTTGCTAACGTTGGAATGACTCAAACATCACCAGAAATAGAAGCTATGGTAGTAGATGATACATATAGAGTTTCCTTTAAGATATCGAATTGGGATGGGGATCCAACAGCTTCTCTAACTTTAAAACTTTTCAACTCAGATGGTGATGGGTTTGAAGTAGAAGGTATTAAAGAAAATGGAAACTACTCGTTTATAAAAGATATAGATATAGTAGGAAACAATGCTTATCAAGGAAAAATAGCGTTTGTTGTTGGTGTTGGCGATTACAATGGTACTATTGACGATATAACGTTGGAGAGAGTGGGTGGAGGAGAGACGTTGACTTACAGCGAAGATGTTAGAGGGTGGACTAGTTTTAAATCTTTTATACCAGAATTTGGTCTCAGCGTAGTTAATCAATATTATACTATGAATTTTGGTAGACTATTTAAACATCATACTAACGAAACTAGAAACACTTTTTATGATGAATTCGAAGAATCTTCTATTACACCAATATTAAACAGGAATCCAGGAGTAGTTAAAAACTTTAACACTTTAAACTACGAAGGTAGTCAATCTAGAGTACAAGAACTTAGAGAAGTAGAAGTACCGGGATTAGTACCATCTGAAAATATATTTTTTAATTCAGACTTATCTCAAGGAGATAATTTTAATGGCATTCAATTATCAAGTTTTACTAGCAACGCTTGGGGTACAACTTTACCAGTGACACTTCTTGAAAGCGCGGCACCATACAATCCCATACTTTTTAATGATCCAGCAACATTTAGTGTTAATAACGGTCAAATTGAGATTAACAATTTATCTATTGGTGGTTCTTACGGCACCAATGGTCAGTTTACTTTCGGTAGCGATTTGGATGTGATAGAGATACATCTCAACCCCGCGGTCGACAACGCTTTACACAGCGTTTTAACAAGTAGTAACGTGTTTGCGATTGGTAAAGAGTACATATTAACCTTTGATTATAGTTGCGAGCCAGTAGACTATCCTGACGCTATGGGCTATGATGTAACTACAGGGTTCCCTACATTTAGTTACAGTGTGTATGTGGATAGCCCGGTTCATGATTCTGGAGTATTAAACAATTCTGGTACATACACAACAACTTTCCCGGTAACTACAGGGACAGGAGGTGGTACAGGAGTTAAGTTAAGTTTTGGTAACTCGGGTTTAACGACTAACAACTACTTCCCAGTGAACGTTAGTATAGATAATATTTCTGTACAGGTTATGGTTTCTGACACTATTAACGACGGAGAGTACTATAACCTATACGAAAAACCTGGATGGTATGTTTACGATATACACACAGATAAACAAGCTGGAACGTTAGTTGAATTTATAGAAAAGGAAGGTAAATGGTTTAATTACATTAGAGGTAGAGTTGGTAGAGAAGATACCGCTGCTCTTAATTTTCAAGGACTAGGAATAATACAAAACATCACTTAATAGAGATATGAATAAAGTTAAATTAATAAAAATAAATACTTCAGATTTACTAACGGCAGGTGGTAATAGATCTATTTCAGTCTTAGGTGATGAAAATGCTGTGGTCAGTATACAAGTATCTAGAGGTTCAGACGGAAGATTTTATGACTTCACAACAACATCGTTTACCGCAGATTACACCTCCAGTAATAGAATTACAAACAAAGCGTTGTCTAGCGCGGGTTATAAAACTCTAATTAACTTCCCAGCTTCTGCCACCACCGAAGTTTATACAGTAAAGGTTTGGGCAGAACCACATTTTGACACGATAATAGATACCGGTGGTGCCAATCAAAAAACAAAAGTATTATGGCAAGAAACAATAACACAAAACAAGAGTAACACTACATTAACTTTTGTATGGGAGTATGGAGCAAAACAAGGTATATCAGCTTTATTATATAGCGGTATAGGTAACTTAGGATCATTAGAAGCTAGTTTTAAAGGTGTGTCCGCTGCTAATGCTTATAACGTAGACTTCGATACAACTTTAACAACAACCGAGGCTACGGCAGACGCTGGAGTTTTGTTTATAGACGCGGATAAAACTACGTTCGGTGATGAAGTCCTGTTTTGGCAAACTGGCGCTACTACTTACGAAACTACAAACGCTAGTACAGACGCTAGTTCGGTTTCAGCTACTGTACTAGAATTAGACACTGTAGAGGGATTATACGTAGGTATGTATGTTAATTCTATAGAAAGTCAATCTCACGCTGTAAACAAGTCTTATATATCGTCAATAGACACAGAGACAAAATTAGTGACTTTAAATGTAACTCCCGGTGCTTGGGGAGATGAAAAAAATATAGTATTTAATGCTTACGGGGCTAGTTTAATAAAATCTGCTAGTGGTATTAATATAAATCCTGGCGCAATAGGAAGTATAACTTTAGAGCAAGAAAGTACAACTGTAAGAACAGAAGTAACTAGCAATGTAACATCTCTAGATGTAAAAGGAACAACTGGTATAGGAATAGGTGCAACTGTTAGAAACAAAAACCTAAATATGTCTACTAGTTCGGATCCCTGTACTATTACTGATATTAGCACACAGAGTACGTCTGCTGGAACTATCGATATTTCAAACGGTCAATTCCAAGGTACCGCGGCGTATCCTTTGAGAGTGAATACGATAGTATACATAGACGGAAGTTCTAGAACTATCAATATTAAAGGAACTATAAAAGTAATAAGAAATCCATTTACAGACCAAAATATATATGTTGACTTAACTAAAGTATTAAAAGCAGGAACAGCGTAATAAAATATGATAAATATAAATTTAACAACAAACATAACTAATGATTCCGTTTCGGTGGGAGATCTTGTTTATTTAATAACCCCAACTACTATAGGGGGATTTCAAACTACTACGACACCTACCACAATACCTACGTATGTAGGTATTATAGAGCAAATTCTATTTAGTGGAGATGGGACAATGTTAAATACATTAGTTGTCGACGAGAGTGGTACTTTTAACAATTCAAATATTGGTGATTTTCTAATGTTTATGAAACCTAGTGAAATAAATATATCAGGATTAGTAGGTTATTTTGCAGAAGTAGAAATAAGAAACAACTCCACTGAAAAGGCAGAAATGTATTCTATAGCGTCTGAAATAACCCCAAGTAGTAAATAACGCGTAAAAAGTGTAATTATAGATAAAACAAAATAAAATTATGGCATATAACAAGTATAAAAATCAAGAGCGAAAGAAAGGTTCTCCAACAAAATTTATAAACGCTTTGTTTGGTGGTCCTAGAAGAAGAAAAGAACAAGAAGCTGCCAATGAGGACTTTGAGTTTTACATGGACGAATGGGACAACCAGAAGATGAAAAACCCTTATGCTGGTGTAAAAAATCCTTATGCTAATTTAGAAAACGTTTATGAAGATGCCACGGTAAACCTAAAAGCAGCTGAGCACGCTAAAGAACAGTCACAACAGTCTATGGCTAATATAATGCAAGGAATGCAGGGTGCTGCTGGAGGTAGTGGTGTAGCTGGTTTAGCACAGGTGTTAGCGAACCAAGGTGTCAAACAAGCACAACAAGCATCGATATCTATAGGGCAACAGGAGCAAAACAATCAATTAAGAGCCTCTACAGAAGCAGGTAGACTAGCGCAGCAAGATGTTGAAGGAGAACAAGCTAGAGATATGTTAGTGAGAAAAGGAGATGAACAAGTAGCGCAATTTGAGAGAGATAAGTTAAATCAACAACTATCTTGGAGTATGGATAGAAAAGCCGCTGCTGATGCCGCTGTGGATCAAGCTGCTGCTACTAAAGACAAAATGGCCTCAGCTGCTGTAGCTAAAGGAATTAGTTTAATTCCAGGTGTTTCTGACGTAAGATTAAAAGAAAACATTATTAAAACAGGTGTTTCTAAATCTGGTATACCTATATATACATTTAATTATAAAAACGATAATAATACTTGGTCTGGAACAATGGCTCAAGATTTAATTGATATGGGCAAGGCTGAAGCAGTAACAATTATGGATAATGGTTATTATGGAGTTTACTATGACATGATAGATGTAGATATGGAACTTAAAAATTAAATTATGGCTAAAGAAACTAAAACAAATCTACCGTTAAATAACGACGGTGTATCTCCGGGTCAAGAGAGTATTCTAAATCAAGATCATATAAATTATGATCCAATAAAAATATATAGTGAAAGAGCTCCTTATACTAAAGAATCAAAACCACACGAAGTATTTGGACCAAAGAATCAGGCTATTGTAGAAACTCTGATAAAGCAATGGGCTAAGTCATATGATACTTTGATAGGGTTGGGAAAAAAAGAAGAAGCATCGCTTTTTGAAACGGGTATAAAGAAAGCACATACACAGTTAAGCCATTTATCAAATCTTAAAGACGAATGGATGACTATGCGAGGTGGTGGTATGAGGGGTAAATCTACGGTTTCTAATATAACTGATACTCGTTGGCCAGATGAGTTTTTTACTGAAAAAGGAGATATATATATCGCTCCAGATGGGTTTGAAGTTTTCGCTCATGTGCCATCGTTGGGAGGTCCTCCTAAACCGATTGAGGATATAGCTTTAGATTGGGAGAGCAAAGGTGATGGAGAAGGTAGATACATGGCTGCGATACAAGACATGCAAGAGGCTGGTGCTAGAGGTGATAAGATTCCTCCGTTTGACGTAGATTATTTTACTAGTAACTTATTAGAAGAGTACTGGCCACAAGCACTTTCAGATAAATGGGGTGGAACTTATGCCCTGCATACCATAATGCCAGAAATGGTTAGAGAAAACAATGGTACAATAGAGGGATTAAACCTATCAATAGAAGCTTTTAATCCAGAAAACGACTTAAGATTACATAGATACTATTCTGATAGGTTAAGAAAGGCTTTTAATCCAGAGTACGCGGGAACGTTTGAAGAATTGGAACAAGAAAATAAACAACAAACTAAAGAAAATCTTCCTAAAGACGATCTTCTTATAAATCGAGTAAACGCTGATATATTATCAGATAGAACTTATAAAGCAATTAAACACGCACGAACACACGGAAAAATTTAATATGACTAGAATCACAAAATCTCCATTAAAACATAAAACAGAACCACAACACGGGTGGTCACCTTATGCTAGTCACGAACTCTATCATGAGAATAATCCCGCTGTTGAGGAGGCTGAAGAAGAGAAAGCAGTAAAGCCACCTGAGAAAAAAGAAGAGATCAAGGAAGAAACAAGAGATAATGGTATAGTTGTAAGAGGATTGAAACATCTAATAGACAAGACAAAAGAAGTAGATTTAAGTTCTGAAGAACCACCAAAAAAAACAAATAAAGATTTTAAAGTAACGGTAGAAAAACCAAGAGCAGATGCTGAGGCAAACAATCAGGGAGATAAGTTTGGTATTATAAACGGGACAAGAAGCGACGTAGCGTTTAAGGACGTAGGTGATAACACAGTTTGGGGTGATTATTTTCGCGATAAAAAAGGATGGTATCGAGAAACTAACGTTAATGGCGTGATTGAAAAAACATATCTTATAGGACCAGAGAATAAAGATAAAAGAAGGGCTTTAAATTACCAATGGTATAATTCGGATGAGTATAAGAAAACAGATGAGTACGATAAATCATTAGACATTCAAGATGAAGTTGATTTACTAGCATCTCGAAGCGAATCTAAAGTTGTGAGTGATTTTCAAACCAGTGGAGTCGGTACTAAAGATGTTCCAGTTTTAATTACAAAAGACAATTCGTTTACGGATAAGGATGGTACTGTATATACCGGTGAGTTTTATCGAGACAATGACCTCAAATTTTATAACGCTGATGGCGAATATATCCCTAATAAAAAGAGTAAATATAATAATCAACCTGATTTATATTGGTATTTAAATCAAGAAATATCAGCAATAAACAAATTAGATTGGGATGAATTACCTGATGATTATCACGTGGTAAACCCTAAAACTGTTCCTGGAACTAAAGAACATAGAGAGTATTTAAAAGGGCTTGGTTACACAGATGCGGAAATTAATAGATTTGACAAAGCTCGATCTCTCGGGGTGTTAGATCGTAAGGTAGATCCAAATAGAGTTGATATATTAGGAACAGATGATGGGAGTGGTAATAATGTTGTAAAATATCATGGAGATTTAAATGTTTATGTAACTAAAGATGATAATGGAAACGAGATATTTACCCAAGCAGCTGTAAATAAACTAAAAGAAAATCCATCTTGGATAGTACCAACTAGTATTAGAGGGCAAAAGATAATAGAGTTAGAAAACAAATTAGCAGCAACTAGTGATAAAAAGGAGCAAAAGAAAATTATAGCAGAAATAACAAAATTGACAAATCCAATACCTCTTATGTTTGGTGATGGGAATCTGCATAAGTCACAATTATTTGAAGACGAGTATTTACATGCGAATAATGTTATTCGTACTCATAAGCAGGATTACAGTATGTTTACAAAGAGCGAGGTTCTTAACCCGATTAAAGCAAACAGTAAAGTTATTAGCGCTTATGGCATACATAAAACCAAAGATTTAGGAAGTGTAGTAGCAGGTGGAGGAAGTTTTGATCCTTTAGATTACTATGATATTGATACAAGAACGGGAAAAGCAAAACCAAAACCAGGTATGGATTTGAATTTTGATGGAGTTATAGATGAATATGAAGCTGGAATAGTCTCTTCTAACAAATATTTTAAGGAGCAATCTAAATTAAAAAAAGAAAAAAAAGCTAGAGGAGGAAGTGTTACTTTTGATCAGTTTATGTACCATCAAACTAGTAAGGGATCTGGAATGGGAGGTGTTTTATCTACTGGTGAAAATGAAAACACCAACTCTAGGTCAATGGAAATTCGTCAATCAGCATACTTGAATAAGATACATAAAGGCAAGTTGTTAAATGGGGGTTACGTTAGCTTTGATTATACAGGAGGAGACGGAGACGATGTTTTAGTTATGTATCGTGTTGAAAGAGAGGATATAATAGCTTTTATCAATCGTACTTCAAATTTAGAACCTACAGAACAACAAATTTTACAAATAGCTAATAATCCTATGAAGTATATGGATGACGGAAAATCTGTTACAGAAGTAAAATTATGGTTAGAATCTGATTGGAATGACGAAGGAGATCAGTTGGGGTCGAGTAAGATGTATAATGAATACAAGAAAATTATAAACCCATATACAACAGAGGAAGAAAGTACGGAGGATTCAAAAAAACAATTTCTTGAATTCCAAGATAAATTTTCTAAAAAAGGAGTTGTAAATATGTATAATCAAATGGGATATGATCCAGATCAATATGATCAATTCTTAGAGGATATTGCAATAAAGACAGAGGAGACTGGTGGTGGAGCTTTTGGTATGGCAACTTACGATCAACCAAAATACAAGAAGGAAACAAGAGGTAGAGTAACATTGGTTACTAAAACATTTGTTAGACCAGGAACATCTGTTACTGCATCACATTCGTATTTTGAAGGACCTTGGAGTGACGCAGAGAATAAACAATACTATAATACTTTAGCTATAATAGAGGACGATCATGAAATAGCTACCGCTCTTTTTGAAAATTCTTTATTGAAAACAGATAAGGAAATTTCTATTTCAAAATCTAACGAGACAAAAGCTATAACAGAAGGAAATGTTGAAAGAAACATTAAGCATAGTGAAAGAGCGGAAACCTCTGAATCAGTAGAAGATATATTAGAAAATATCCCTGAAGGAACGGAATCTATATCAATAAATGGTTATGAGGAAGTGTTAGCAGATGAGACTATTGAAATAGAAGAAAGACAAGAAATAATAACAGAAAATTTTGTAGAACTTACAAAGCAAGATAGAATTAAATTTGAAGGAGATTTTCAAGAGAAAGCGGCTATTGTTTTAGAAGAAAATAGTGATTACATTAATAATACTTTAAATAGTGAATTTGGCACAGAATTAGAAGAATTAGAAACACAGCTAACTTCTATTAAAACTAACTACCAAAATAAAGCAGCAGAATTAGGAGAAGAGATAACAAATAGACACGAGAAAGATGTTTACAACGAGATCGCAAATGGTACTTTAAAAGGATTATCAAACCAAGAGATAGTTGACGAGATAAACCTTAGGTCTCAAGCGGAATACGATGGAGTAGTGACAGATTTAGAGAAGCAGATGAACAACGAGATGATTGAAGCATCTAAACCTTTACAAACAAGATACGACGCTAGAGAAGATGAATTATACGAAGAAGTTTTAGGTCCGTTAAACGAAGCAGCCACGATTGAGTATACAAAATACATGGAGAACAAAGCTGAGAAGTTTTGGGAGGAGACCATGGCGGCTGGAAACATTGGTAATTACGAAATTGATGATGCTACGTTTGATCAACTACTAGTAGATATAACAGGTAGTGGGTTTAGCAAGAGAGGTATGACTCACGAAGGACAAAATCTAATTCTAGGGCACCATTGGAATTTATTTGAAAAAACACTTGTTGAACAAGGTAAAACAGCGCCACAAATAGCTGAAATTAAAAAAGAATGGATACATAGAATATCTATGAAACTATCTTTTGATCAAAATCGTGGTTTATCAGAAAAAGCTATAAGAACTTTTGCTGATGATGTGATTGATGAACTTAAGGATAAAAAGAATTTATCTGATGGAGAAGAGAAGGCATTAGAAGAAGCTTATAAAATAAAAGACATACGTCAAAACATGAGTGAGAGTGGCGTTAAAAACTTTTTTAGGGGTTTCGGTGATGCCGCTACAGACTCTAAGGGATTTGGTTGGCTACCAATAGGTAGTGATATTATTGATTGGCATGAGGCAAATGAAGTAAGAAGATTAGCTGAAATACCAGAAGGAGAGAGAACTCCAGACGAAACAAGAGCCTTAGTAATGTATTACCATAGAAACCAAATGACAGCAAAACTTAGCGAGTTATCTAGCGCTTACAATGTCGGAGGAGGTAGTTTGGAAACGGTTAAATTCATGGTTGATATTTGGTTAACTAGAGGGTTGAGCAAAAGCTTATCATTAGCAACTAAAGGAATGTTAAGTACAAAGTTATCTACGCGTTCTTTAGCTACTATTAATAGATTTGGAAGGATAAAAGGAATTAATACAGTTGGTGTTAAGATAAATAAAGGTGTAGCTGAAACATTTAGTTTTTTAGCTTACGCTGTTCCACCAACATTTACAACTGGGTTACCTAAGATAGGTGAAAAGTTTGAACTTAATATGACTCCAGAAATGTCATTTATGATATCATCAGAGGGAGATAAACTATCAGCACAATTTGATGTTTTTAACGAGAGTTGGATAGAAGAAAACAAACCTAGCCAAGAGTTTATTGACGGCAAAAAGAATCCCAACTACATCGAAGGTTTTGAACCTGGAATGGATCCTTTCATAGCTCTTTTAAACGCTTCTGGTCACAATTATGTTGATTTTATGACAGAGAGACTTGGTATGCTATTACCACACGCTGGTAAATATCTTAAGACTAATATATTAAAAGATCCTGAGTGGATGAAGAGAGTTGTTTTAGGAAGGTTGATGACTAAATTGGGTACACCACCTGGTAGTGCTAATGCTTTTCAAGAAATAATGAAAGCCGGTGGTTTTCAATCTGGTATTCTCGGAGAAGTTTTTGAAGAAGTAGCGGCACAACCCCTACATAATCTATTAGATGGGAATTCATTAGGAGAAGGAATGGATAGCAAATTTTACAAGGAAGTATTTATGCAAACAGCTATTTTTCAGGGAGTTTTTTCTGGTGGTGGTAAGATGTATAATTTAACTACAGGAAAAAGAGGTCCTTCTTATGTGGTGGGTGGAGATTTGTATCGTAGTTCAGAAGATGTTATTATAGCTGCTAATCAAGCCGCTGCAGATAAGGTTATGGAAGAGTATATAACTATCGATGGAAAGAAGGTTAAGAATCCTAATTACGATCCTAACTTTAGTATGGAGGTGAATAATGACGCTTCGACTTTGATACGGGTTGAGAATATTTTAGAAGGTACGGGAATAGAAGTAAAGTCAACCGCATTTGACGTAGAAGTGAATGATGTAACTACAGCTACAGAAGTAGAAGCAGAAAGCATGATGGATGAAGATGCAATAAAAACTACTGAAGAATTAACTAAGGATATAGAAAATAAAGAGAATGAGATCGAGAAGTTACAAACAGAAGTCGCTAATACACCTCCTGGTAAAAAGAAACAAGATTTAATAGAAAAAGTTAAAAAAATAAGAAATGATTTAAGACTATCTAAAGGTGATAGAAAAGCTTTAATAACACCCGTAATAGAAGCTATAAACGAACATAAATCAAAACCTTTATACGAAAAGATACTTCAAAACGTTAAGAACTTTGCGGCAATGGTTGATCCTAAAACAACTGTATTAGAGGTAGAGTCAACTGAAGAAACTAGAGAGTTTGCTATAGAAGATACTAGAAAAAAAGTATTAGCTGGATATGGTATGGGTAGTGTGTTAAACGCTGAAACCGGTGAAAGAGTTTATTTTGATTTAGAAACTAATCAAGAATTAAGTAATGACGAAATAAACAATAAATTTACAAAAGCAAAATTACAGGATAGAAAAGACGTAGAAACTAGTGAAAAAGATTTAAGCCAACAAAAAGATTTTAATGGTGTTCAAGAAATAGAGAATGAAATAGAAAATTCATTAGATGATTTCTCTACAACACATGGTTTTACTACAGCTCCAGACGCTAATGGTAATCAAACGTTAATTATTAACAGGGAAGCGTCTTTAAAATTAGGTGCTAGTAACGTTGCAGCTCATGAGTTTCTACATAGATTTCTAAACAAAACATTTGCTCAAAATCCACATACAAAACTAGCTGTAGGTAGGGCTTTGGAGAACGAGTTGATGAACATGAATGCTAATGGTATAAGGAATAGTAAGTTTAAACAAAGACTATTAGGATATCAAGCTGAGCAAGGAGCTATTATATCAGCGGAAGAAACTTTAAATTTATTTTCAGACGCTATAGCTTCTGGAGAAATGGTATTTAACGAGACTAAAATGTCTAAGGTTGGAGATATGTTTAGAAGAGCTTTCTCCGCAATGGGAATGAGAGTAGAGTTTGAATCAGGTAGAGATGTTTATAATTTTATAAAAGATTACAATAAAGCTATAGATAAGGGTGGTAAGTTCAGCAAGGGTATGATAAAAACCATGGAGAAGGGAGTTAAAGTGAAGGGTAATATAAAATATGGTAGTGATCAATATGCTCAAGAATTACAAAGACTCGGTTACAAACAAGATACTGAAGGTAGATTCCAACAGTTTTCTAAAGATTCTGCTTTCGATAGTTTTAGTCCTGAAGAATTAGTAGAAATTATCAAAGACACTAATTATCCTCCAGAACAAATTGAGAAAGCTCACGCTGCTTTATTAAAACAATACGATTTGTTAGCTTTAGACGCTTTAAATTACGACACTAGAGCTGGCGATATTCCTAGGGACGCGGTTCTATCTGCGGCAAGAGAATACTATACTGGTATTGTAGAGAGGTTTGATCCTACTACTGGAAACAAGTTCTCAACATTTGTATACGGTAATATAAGTCCTAAACAAGAGGTTATATATGAAGAAGCTAAAAGCTTTATGAGAGACAAAGTGCGTTTAGACGCGCCGGAAGCACAGGAACTTACTAACGAACTTGATGATGTACAAAATAACGAACTAGACAATCCTAGAAGCAAAACAAATGTTTTAAAATTTAACGGAGTAGAAGGAAAAATTAATGATATAAGAGGTATAGTTAAAGTTAAAGAAGGAGACACACATAAAGATATTACTGATAAATACGCTGGTCCAGTAGGAGAAATAATATTTAATGTACCAAAGAAAAAAATAACAGATAGAGATGCTAATGGTAAACCGATCTCAGCAAACTTAACATATGCTAAAAAATTTATTGATCCAATTACCGGTAAAGAGTTAACGAAAGAACAAAAGAAAGAAGGTGTTAAGGGTATACCAGAACCTTCTGAAGCTGGTTATATACAGCAATTTTACCAAGGAGGCAATATGGCGAAAGCAATAAGAATATTACCTATGTTTAACGTTAGTAGTCACGACGCTGATATAAATGAAATTGGTGAGAATATAGAGGTATCAAGAGATGCTTTAGGTAGATCTATTGGATTAAAAGGTAAGATTTTAGAATATTTCTACGCAAGAGTAATAGATCCTAAAACTGGATTACAGAAAAGATCTCAAGGTAAATCAAGTCAAGTTGGTCTTTGGAAATTAAAATCAGAATTTATAAATCCAAGTAGTGAAGTTATAGAAAAAGCTAAACAAGATTTAGGTATAACACCTCGTAGTGAATTAAATAATTACGATAGATTAATAGGACAGAGATTAAAAGGATTAGCTTTCTTCCAATCACAACAAACTGCTCTTTCGGCTGCTCAAAGAAATTTAACAGATCGAGGTGGTTTAAAACAACAAATAGCTAATATAACAGCTGCTCAAAGTAAAAATGCTTTTAGTAAAGATTACTTTTCGAACTCAAACGAAATAGTAGAAGCGCTTAGTATAAGATCTTTATTTGAACTAGAAACAAAAGGTATAGACAAGTTATTAAAAAAATATGGTATTGATGGAACGTTTAAGTTTAAATCTGAAACAGAAATTGATAATTATATTAAAAATGTAAAAAAACATTTATTACCAGTGATGCCTAAAGATTTCTGGTTTGGAAAGCCTGATAAAAACGGTAATTTTGGAACAGTATTTACTAGTTCTAGTAAAATATTAGGAGGTATATCTTCTTCAGATCCCTTATGGAAATATTATGTTTCTGAGTTTAAAAAACTAGGTGTAGACAATAAAGTAAAATATGGGGAAAAAATAAAAGGTATTGATAATTTCTCTATATCATCTTATTCTACTATATTTAAAGACGGGGCAACCATTGAAGCTAATAAAAAGAACGGTAAAATAGCAGAGTTTAATGAAAAGGTTTCTATTATACATAAGGAAATGTGGAAACGTTTTAACGAAACTATTAGAAAAGATAAAACTAAAGGTAAACTTAAAACTAGAGCAATTGCTAACTATTTAAAGATAACAGCAAACGACACTAAACATTGGCATAAAATGGGCGCTCAATTTGTTGGGCATTCTATAAAACCAAAAGAAAGATATGAATACGAACACGCTATGCCTGCCACGGCTGCTTACTTGTATTTAATGGATGCTGCTTTGTCTGGAACTAACTTTAGTGTTTCTTACGAGTTGGTTATGAACAACTATAAGTTGATGGCTTTGGATAAGGCTATGGATAGAAAACTAACCAAAGTTGGTCTTCAAAGAATGATGCCAAAAGGCTGGGATTTAATGGAGAATAATTGGTGGAATAGGTACTTTAATGAACTAGTAGCAACGCAGAGTGGAGGTATTAATCCAGCTTCTATAGTTGGATTAGATGGTAAAACACTAGCGGAAACTCTTAATATAAATGCAGAAGGAAATCCAATTGGAATAAAAACTGGAATTAAAGATAATCTTAGATTCAGCAAAGCTATTGACAAAGCTAGACTAACGAATAAAGATACAGAGATAAAAGGTATTAGTGTCTGGGATTTTGACGATACTTTGGCTTATACTAAGGGTGGGGTTCGATACACATTACCTAATCCAAGTGGTAAACCTGCTCCTAGAAAGAAAGTTATATTTCTAGCTGGAGGTGCTGGTAGTGGTAAATCAAATGTAGTTAAAAAATTAGGATTAGAAAAGCAAGGTTTTAAAGTAGTTAATCAGGATATATCACTTGAATGGTTAATGAAAAACTCTGGATTACCTACAGACATGAGAGAGCTTACTAAAGAACAAAGAAGTCAATTTGGTAGACTTAGTCACCAAGCAAGAGGAATAGCTTTACGAAAAAGAATGAAGTTTCAAGGTAAGGGAGATGGTGTTGTAGTAGATGGTACTGGAGCTAGTTTAAACGTTATGAAAAAGAATGTTGAGGAGTTTAAAAACAAAGGATATGATGTGCAGATGATATTCGTTGAAACGTCTTTAGAAACTTCTCAAGCTAGAAACCTAGCTAGAAAAGAAAGATCTCTTAGAACGGGAATTGTTATAAAAACATGGGAGAGTGTTCAAGGAAACAAAGAAGCATTTAAAGAATTATTTGGATTCAACTTCGCAGAGGTTAATACGGATAAAATAAAACAAGACGATCCTATGCCATCGAGGTTGGTTAAGAGTGTGGACTCGTTTACTAAAGGATATATTAAAGATAGATTAGATGCTGGTGAGTTTGCAGATAAAGGAGCGGGATTGTTAGAACAAGGGGCTGAATTTGATTTTTCAGAATTTGATATTATCAAAGATGGTAAAAAAGGTCCATTGTTTCAAGAGGCATTAGAAAGAGCTAAAAAATTTGGTACAAAAGATCAATTTATATTAACTGCTAGACCTCCAGAAGCCCAAGTTCCTATTCAAGAGTTTTTGAAATCTCAGGGATTAGATATACCATTAAAAAACATTAAAGGTTTAGGAAATAGTACATCAGAAGCAAAAGCACTATGGATAGCTGATAGAGTAGGAGAGGGATATAACGATATATATTTCGCTGACGACGCTCTTCAGAACGTCCAGGCTGTTCAAAATATGTTAGATCAATTTGATGTTAAATCGAACGTACAACAAGCTAAAATTAAATTTTCCAAATCTATTGATTATACGATGGATAATTTATTGGTTAATCCTGCTGTTGCTGATATAAGGGAATCAAGCGGTATTAACAATATAAAAGATGTTGATAACTTATCATCTCCCCGCGTGTAT
>Ga0098059_1000498_pt1 | contig 23807 bp, 19 predicted proteins | sample 20_taG_FD_92580 | JGI IMG/M metagenome (GOLD analysis project Ga0098059, IMG submission 92580) | Marine viral communities from the Subarctic Pacific Ocean - 20_ETSP_OMZ_AT15318 metaG | ecosystem: Environmental > Aquatic > Marine > Oceanic | place: Subarctic Pacific Ocean | collected 2015-01-19
CAAACAAATCTCGGCGTTTACATATTTGATCAACTATTTATTTTGATGTAATATCATCAACTAAAGGGGAACATCTATGTCTACTATGTTAGAACAAGCTATCGTTGATGCCAAAGCTCTTCGAGAAGCCGCTGTCAAAAGCGCCGAATCAGCCATCGTTGAAAAATATAATGACGAAGTTAAGACTGCTGTTTTCAAACTCTTAGAACAGGACGAAGACCTTGCTGTGTCTGCTCTGGACGGCGACGAAGAGGTGACTATAGATAGTACCGCCATGGAACAGGTTCCCATGGCTCATCTCTCTGGCGACGAGGAAGATATTGTGGTTGTTGATTTGGACGACATTATTGCCGCCGCCGATGCCGAGGCTGATGACGAAATCTCGTCTGTTGAACTAGACCGTGAAGAGGTTGCTGACGAGGTGGGCTTGCCTTTGGATGACGAGCCGGCGTTCAATCGCACGGATGAAGATGTGGATCTTGACGAAAGTGAACTGGTGGAAATGTTCAAAGAATTGCTAGTGGTGGATATACCCCAGGTAGAGCTTGACCGTGCCGAGGAAAATCTAACACAGGATCAGGTTGAACAGGATGAGCGAGTTGAGACCATTAATACTGACGGGATGGACGAGGCCGATTCTGAGGACCTAATCCGACAAGATCTAAAAAATGATGCCCCACAACAAGAGGCGCTTAAAAAAGAAAATAAACAACTCAAGGGCCTCCTTGAGCAAGTAAAAAATAAGTTACAAGAAATAAACTTGCAAAACGCAAGATTATTGTATGCGAACCGTGTGCTTGGAGATTCCTCCTTGAATGAGCAGCAAAAGAATAAAATTGCTGAGTTAGTATCCGCAGCACGTTCGGTAGAAGAAGCAAAGATGGTTTACGAGACACTTCAAAAGACAATGGCGGGCATTCAAAAAGATGCCCCACAATCGCTGTCTGAGGCTGTAACCAAAAGATCATCGATTATTCTAAGCGGGAATCGCACAGAGACCCACAATACCGAAAAGAGTCCAACATATAATCGTTGGGCAACGCTCGCTGGAACAAAGACAAACAATTCATAAGGAGAAATAAAAATGTCTGTATTTAACACACTCACCGAAGGTATTAGAGCACGCTCTCTTGCCAATGAAGGTGAAGCTCTTCTTGAGAAGTGGGAAAAGACGGGTCTTCTGGAGGGTCTTGACGAGAACGGTCGTTCTAACATGTCACGCCTCTTGGAAAACCAGGCTGCCCAACTTCTTAAAGAAACGAGCACAATGCAAGCGGGGGATGTCGAAGGCTTCTCCGCAGTTGCTTTCCCAATCGTCCGCCGTGTATTCGGTAATCTTTTGGCACAAGATCTCGTATCTGTTCAACCCATGAGTCTCCCTTCGGGACTGATCTTCTTTCTAGATTTCACCTTCTCTCCAGACGGTGGCATGACGGATCAACATCGTTTGGCCCAGGCTCAAAACACCTCTGTTTACGGTGGTGGCAGAGTCGGTGCTCAAATCACAGGTGGTGTGAACTTGGCCGAGAACAATGGTCAGCTTTCTGCTTACACCTTGAACAACGGTTTTTCTAGCCCTACTCATTCTGCTAGTGAAAGCCCCGTCGTCTACGCCTCTGGTACCTATGGTGACACTGACAGTCGCCCAGGTGGCCAGTACTTCGACGAACTTCAAGCCGATCCGGTTTTTGTGTCGGGTAGCACAACCTACGCTTTGGCGAGGATTAACAAACCTGCTAATCTCAACCTGGACGATCTTGTTGCTGTTACAACTGCCATTAATGGCAACTCAACCTACTCTGGTGGTATTGTTGGGATTAATAAGTTCGTCGTCCGTCGTCTTACAAAGATCTCGGCAACCGCTGGCAAGTTGGATATGGTTTTCTTCGGCACTGGCTCGGCTACTGCTACTGACGCACTTCCTGATGTCAATGACCTCAAGACTGCTGCTCAAGCTCAGGACAGAGTTAAATACCCCATGGTTGACGGATTCACCAATGGTTCCGCTGTCGGTTCCGTCATGGGTACCGACTTCTGGGGTCTTGAGAACGAATCAAGCATCCCCGAAATTGACATCAAGGTTGATTCCGTGGCTGTCACAGCGTTGACCAAGAAGTTGAAAGCTAAGTGGAGCCCCGAGCTTGCTCAGGACTTGAACGCTTATCACAACCTCGACGCTGAAGTTGAACTGACCAGCATTCTCTCTGAGCAAATTGCTCTTGAGCTTGACCAAGAAATTCTTGAAGACTTGGTTAAGGGTGCTACTGCCGGTACATTGTTCTGGTCTCGTAGCCCAGGTAAGTTCTTGAACCGTGAAACGGGTGCCCCTGTTTCGGGTACAACCTACCCGGACTTCACAGGTACCGTATCCGAGTGGTACGAGACGCTTCTTGAGACTGTCAACGAAGTAAGTGCCCGTATCCATCGCAAGACTTTGCGTGGCGGTGCGAACTTCGTCGTTTGCTCTCCTGAAGTAGCCAACGTACTTGAGTTTACCTCTGGCTTCCGTGCCAACGTAGAGGTGGATTCTAAGGACGGCTCCTGGGGCGTTCACAACGTCGGTTCTATCAGTCGTAAGATGGACATTCATGTCGATCCTTACTTCACCCGTAACGTGATCCTTGTTGGTCGCAAGGGCAGCAGCTTCCTCGAAAGTGGATATGTCTATGCTCCTTACGTCCCGCTGCAAGTCACACCTACCATCTTTGGTACAGAAGACTTCGTGCCCCGTAAGGGCGTGATGACTCGCTATGCCAAGAAGATGGTGCGTCCTGACATGTACGGTCTAGTTATCGTGGCAGATCTTGTATCTGATGTAGCTGGCTAAAAACTCGTAAGAGTTGAATAAGCTTGAGGAAACCTCGTCCTAGTGGCGAGGTTTTCTTATTTCAGGACAAAATAGGGAACACTAAAACTATTTATACAATAAGCGAGGATTAAATATGCCCACTAATCTCCAACCGGAAAGCACAGTCAGTGCTGTTGTGCTCCCAGCAACAGGAACTGCCAGTGATGTTGTAACTTCATTATCTTATGGAATTTATAGTACGGGTCCCTTTGTCAGTGGCGCTGTCGATCAGGTAGCCTATACCTACAACAAATTAGGCGGCAGGGTTTTAGATTTAGAAATCACACCCACGATTGTATATAATGCCTATGAAGAGGCTTGTTTGGAGTATTCATACTTAATTAATACTCATCAAGCAAAAAATGTCCTTTCCGATATGCTGGGTAATACTACAGGATCTTTCGATGAGGATGGCGAGTTCACGGAATACTCAGGTTCAGGCGGATTAACTACTAAGCCAAACTTGAAATTTCCTCGTTTTCAGTTGGGATACGCCACGCACGTGGGGCGGGGAGTTAGCCTACATGCTGGCGTCGGGGCTTCTCAGACGATATACTCTGCCTCTTTTACCGCTGTTGATGATCAGCAAGATTACGACCTTCAAGATATTATTTACAGTGCGTCCTTGGAAGCGGGCTCCCCTTTCAGTAGTAGCGTGGGATCAAATGCTATTACAATTCAGAGGGTATATTATAAAACGCCTCAAAGTACCTGGAACTTCTTTGGAGCCTATGCCGTCGGCGCAGTGGGCAATCTTTCTACATATGGTATGTACGCTGACGATAGTCAGTTTCAGGTTGTGCCGGCTTGGCAAAACGTCCTTCAGGCGTATGCATTTAAAGAAGATATGAATGTGAGGGCTTCTCATTACTCCTTCCGTATTAACAATAATAAACTACGAATTTTCCCCATCCCAGATGGGAATAATCCTGACAAATTCTGGGTTGATTTCCGAGTCTCTGAAGATGCATTTTACGAGGAGTCGGATCGTAAGTATGGTGCCGATGGGGTGAACAATATGAACACCTTGCCCTTCCCCAATGTTCCTTATAAACATATTAATAGTATTGGTAAGCAATGGATCCGCCGCTTCGCCCTCTCTTTGGCCAAAGAGACGCTCGGTCAAGTCCGATCTAAATTAGCTTCGATTCCCATTCCGGGCAACGAAGTCACCCTCAATGGCCCGCAACTGGTCTCAGAGGCAAAAGAGGAACAGAACTTGCTCCGAGACGAGCTTAAGACCGTCCTTGACGAAATGGCATACGGTGCCCTCGCCGAAGGAGACGCTCAGATGATGAACAATCTTCAAGAAGTCGTTGGGAAAATCCCAATGGGCATCTATGTGGGCTAGTTAAATGGCACAAAACAGATGGACACAGCCGACTAATCCCCCACCGCCGCTTTTTGTAGGGCGTGCTGAGAGGGATTTTGTCAAGCAAATCAACGACGAGGTTATTGAACACGTTGTCGGTCAACAGGTATTATATTTTCCTATTGACATGGAAAGAACCAACTATAATGACATTTATGGCGAGGCAATAGAAAAAACTTTCTTGCCCCCTGTTAGAGTTTATTCTTTAATAACTTACGATGGTTCGGAGAGAACGCAAACCGAATACGGTTTTGATAGCGTTTTTAAAATAACGATAAACTTCCACAAAAGAAGACTCGTAGACGACCAGGACCTGTTTGTGCGCCCCGGTGATTTCATCCAATATGACCAGATGTATTTTGAAATTGTAGACGTCTTCGAAGAAGCACGCTATTTGTTTGGTCAAGACCGTGGTTTCGCCGACGGCAACGCCCTGGCTGTTCAGGCAACCTGTATCCAGGCTCGCAAAGGGCTGTTTGACCCCGGCAAGAGAATATAGGAACAAAACATTATGCCCACAAGAACCAAGTTAGATCAAAAATTAGATGCCACATACGGCTTGCGTCCCTCTACCCTTGAGGACATCGACCGTGCGCTTTATAACTTTTTAAACGATGATCTAAATGTGTTTTGTACCACTAACGAGGGCTTCGAGAAAGTCCCCGTTCTTTTTGCTTCGCCGGAGAGGGCATATCAAATAAAAGATGATCCCAATTTGCGACCTAACGGGCGAACTTTAGCATACCCCCTGGTTTCTATAGTAAGAGGTCAAATGGTAAATAATCCGAGCAACAAAGGAAGATATGGGACCTATATTCCCCCTTATTTTGGCTTCTATAAAAGAGGGGGATCAATCCCAATCGCCAGACAGGTCAATCAGGAAAAATCCAGGGAAAGGGCAAACAATACGGCTAAGAAAAACTTTAAGCAGAATACCTTTCCTTTTGATAACCAGAAGGTAGTATATGATACGTTGTATGTGCCAATGCCTACATTTGTTGAAGTAACATACGAAATTAAGATGATCGCTGAATTCCAGCAACAGATGAACGAAATTATTGCTGCGTTTATGGGCAAATTTTCTACCCCTGTGGCGTTTAAGATTGAGCATGAAGGAAATGTTTATGAGGTCTTCGGTGATGAGACCTTTTCCAACGAGGGAAACAATGCGGGGCTCGGGCTTGAGGAAAGAATTTTTAAATCCTCCACCACACTTACCGTCTTGGGTTATATTATCGGAGAGAATAAGAATGCTGATGTTCCCACTGTTATCAAGAGGGAATCGGCTGCGGAGGTTACAATCGGCAGAGAAAGAGTGGTTCTCGGTGATGACCCTGAGTTCCATGCGGGCAGAAAAGATAAATACAGAAGATAATCAACCCGGCGTTTGGAACTGTGCCCTACTATTTATTATTGGTATTTAGTGTAAATACCCCACTATACGCATGACACCGAGGAGAATACTTTTCAATGGCTGACAACTCTTCCAAAAAGTTTAAGTTCATTTCGCCAGGAGTATTTATCGACGAGATCGATAATTCACAACTCCCTGAAACCCCCACCGCCGTGGGACCTGTAATTATTGGTCGCTCTAGGAAGGGTCCAGGCGACAAACCTGTCCAAATAAACTCTTATTCTGATTTTGTTCAGACCTTTGGCAACCCTGTTGCTGGCAATGAGGGTGGAGATGTTTGGCGTGATGGCAATCATACGGCCCCCACCTATGCTGCTTATGCTGCTAAAGCGTGGCTCCGTAACAACTCCCCCATCACATTTGTCAGGACGCTTGGTAGCCAAGATTCTAATGCTACGGATGACGGTAAAGCCGGCTGGGAAGTCAACACGGCCAATTCCGGCAACACTGGTGGTGTTTTTGCCTTGGTTGTATGGCCTTCATCGTCACTGTCGGGTGCCTTCGACGGTGGTGCCGACGGTACCGCCGGCGGATTAACTGCTCCTGTAACCGGTACAGTCGCTGCTCAATTTTATACTAACGGTCGAGTTCTCCTTTCTGGTTCTACGAGTGAGGGCTCCGCTGGTAGCACTTTGTATGAGGTCGCAGACAAGGATTCGTTCACACTCGTATTTACGGGCAGTTCTCAGCCCTTGGCAGAACTTAAAGTAAGTTTGAATCCTGATTCTGAACACTTTATTAGAAAAGCTTTGAATACCAACCCTACGGTTATGAACTCTAATATCACAACATCTACTACTAGAGACTTTTATCAAGGTGGACACTACTTCTTGGGCGAGTCTTATGAGTACTCAGTAGCCGCCGCTGGCGCAGATTCTATTGGGTTATTGGCAGGAATCAGTTCAGGATCTAGTGACGGCTCGGGTTCGGTATCTTATAGCAAGTTCCATGCTGCTATCATGCCCATGGTTGTGAATGGCACTGCCAGCATTCAGCAGAACAATTTCCGTGGCGCTGCCCAGAAGGCAAGCACAGGCTGGTTTATTTCGCAGGATCTCTCGGAAGACACGGGCTCTTATACTGCCCGCACTCAACAAAAGCTTTTCCGCCTTGAGGCTCTCACCGCTGGTGCGTGGGCTCAAGAAGAGGTGAAATTATCTATCTCCAACATTAAGGCTCCTACTGGAAATTACGAAACTTATGGGTCGTTTTCGGTATTGGTGAGACGTCTTAGTGATACTGACGACCGACAAGAGATTGTGGAACGTTACGATAACCTTGATTTAAACCCTGTGTCCGAAAATTATCTCGCCAAGAGAATCGGGGACAGATATCAGGTTTATGATGCGTCGGCTGAACGCAATGTAGAGTACGGCGAGTTTGAAAACCGTTCTAATTATATTCGTGTGGTCATGAATGAAGATGTTGCCGCCGGCACGCTTGAAACTCGATTGTTGCCCTTCGGTATGTTCGGACCTATCAAGTATCGTGATGTAAGCATGACCTCAGGGTCTGCGGGGTTCAGTCCTTATGGCACTTACAATATTGACGCTGGTAGGGGCAATACCCAAACTATGCTTGACGGCAGTAGTTCAGCAGCATATGGCGACGCTGGATATCTTCCATCCATCGCCCCCGACGCTGGTATTTTGAACGTTGATCTTCTTAATGTAGCTTCAGCGGCTCGTACAGCTTTTAGTGCTTCGATCCGCTTCCCTTCAGTGCCTTTGCGCACAAAGAGTGCTTGGGGCAGCCCCCGTAGCGCCAAGAACACCTTTTGGGGTGCCTGGACAGGTAGAAGCTCTACCGATACGTTCTTCAACCCCCAGATCCTTGACTGCTTAAGACCCCGAAGCTTTGATCAGACCGTCACCGCAGCCCCGCTGAGTGTCGATGTTGCTGGCGAAACCTCGGCACTGACAGGCTCTCAAGCTTATGAAGCTGCGTGGGTGTTCTCGCTCGACAATATCTCCGGCTCTGCGGCTGACGGCTACCAATACGCCAATACTTACCGCTCGGCGGGTACGAGTGTCACAGCCGCTGGCTCTACGGGATATAAAGCCGCTATAACTGCTGGTTTGGATCGCTTCACGACTACGCTTCACGGTGGTTTTGACGGATATAACATCAAGGAGCGTGACCCTTTCCGCAACTCGCAATCCGATTTTGCGGCAGCCACACAGGGAAACACTTCTTATCAACTATTCTCGCTGAAAAAGGCCATCAACATGGTAGCCTCCCCAGACGACGTTCAAATGAATGCCATCGTCATCCCAGGCATTATTAGACCGCAAGTGACAAACTATCTTCTGGAAATAGCGGAAGATAGAGGCGACTCTTTAGCGATCATCGATATTCAGAACGCCTACACACCTGATACTGAGGGCACGGGATCTGCCGAAGATAGAAACTCGGGCAACACTCCAGCGGCTGCTGCTACTACTCTTGCGAACCGTAGCATCAACAATAGCTACGGCGCAGCTTACTACCCATGGGTGAGTATTTTGGATACTAACACCAATCAACGCTTGTGGGCTCCGCCATCGGTTGCTGCTTTGGGCGTTTTATCGAACACCGATAGACAGCAGGCACCGTGGTTTGCGCCAGCCGGGTTTACCCGAGGCGGGCTCAGCGAAGGCGCTGCGGGTGTACCAGTGTTGGATGTCTCACGCAAGCTTACTGCTGATGACCGAGACACATTATATGAAAACAATATTAATCCGATTGCCAAGTTCCCCGCAGAAGGTATTGTAATCTTCGGACAGAAGACACTACAGCAAACTGCCAGTGCTCTTGATCGTATTAATGTACGTCGATTGATGATCTACCTCAAGCGTGAGATTTCTTTCATTGCTTCAAGGTTGATTTTTGCGCCTAACACTCCTGCCACTTGGGATCGATTCCTAGGACAAGCGGAACCTCTTCTGAGGGATGTAAAATCACAATTTGGTATTGATGATTTCCGTCTGATTTTGGACGAGTCAACAACCACCCCCGATCTTATCGATCGTAACATTATTTATGCCAAATTGTTCGTGAAGCCGACACGCTCAGTAGAGTTCTTCGCCATCGACTTCATAATTACTAACAATGGGGCGTCTTTCGAGGATTAATCCAGTGAAGAACTATTTATTACGAGGAGCTAATTAAGCAATGGGAAGTCTATTTTGGGGTCAAGCAAACGCCGAACCAAAACGTTCATATCGGTTTGAATTAAGTTTTACCAGCCGCAACAACGACAGCGGCGCTGGATCGATTCCGGTATGGGCTGTGAAAACAGCTACCAAGCCTGTGGCGGAAATTTCCACCATCCCTCATCAATATATCGATCATACTTTTAATTTCCCAGGTCGTGTAACTTGGCAACCCATCACTGTAACTTTGGTCGATCCAGTTAATCCTGACCTTTCTTATGCGTTTTTGGAGATATTGGGTCAGGCTGGATACAAATATCCCACTACCCCTGGGGTCGCCGCTAAAAGCTTAAGCAAAAAAGCATTTACTGATGCCATCGGTAATGTCGTCATAAAACAAATTGATGCTGACGAGAAGACGATAGAAGAGTGGATTCTTATCAATCCCATCATCACAAACATCGACTTTGGTGGCACTTTGTCATACGACTCAGATGACATGGTTGAAGTGTCGTGTACCATAACATATGACTGGGCTGAACTGAGAAGAACTGGCATAACCGCTCAGGGACCGTCGGCAATTAATAGCTAGTAGTCTTTAACATTCATAGCCTATTGATATATAATAGGTCTGAAAGGTTGTAAAATATGAGTAGAAATAATCAAAGCCGTTTGGGGCTTGATAATTCACCCACAGATGATAGCACCTCTGCTGCCACTACGGCGGCAGTTGGTGAAGTGTCAAATGGTGAGCCATCGCCCGCATTTAATTGGTCCGTGCCTACAGAGTTTGTAGAGCTTCCTAGCAAGGGAGTTTTCTACCCGGAGGGTCACCCCCTCCAGGGAAAGACTTCTGTGGAAATTCGCTTCATGACGGCAAAAGAGGAGGATATTTTAACCTCCAGAACTCTGCTGAAAGAGGGCATAGCCCTGGACAGGATGCTCCAAAACCTAATCGTTGATCCAGTTATTTCTGTCGCTGATCTCTTGGTGGGCGATAAGAATGCTCTTCTAGTGGCTGCCCGACGTACTGGTTACGGTGCGCAATACGATACCCGTGTTCAGTGTCCAAGTTGTGGACAAACCGGAGAACACTCTTTTGACATTTCCGAGCCTCCATGCAAGGATTTTGTACAAGAGGCGGATGATTGCGGCGCAGTTCTTAGTCCTGGTGGGCTTGTAGAGATTATCCTCCCCATGTCTAAGGTTATGGTGGTTTGCCGCTTACTGAATAGCGCCGAAGAAACAAAACTCTCACAGAAACTAGACAGAAAAATGAAAAAGAAATCTAGTACGGGAACCACCCTAGATGCTTTTCGAGCATATGTGTCCTCTGTAAATGGCGATGACAGCGTTTTTGCGATTGAGTCTTTTATACACAGTATGCCGGCCAGAGATGCTCGGCATTTGCGAACCATTTATTCGTCGATCGTCCCTAATATTGACCTAGAGCAACATTTTGTTTGTGAAAGCTGTGGCTTTGAAACGGAGATGGAGGTCCCGCTCGGCGTGGACTTTTTTTGGCCTGAATGATGAATATATAGAGTCTGTTTATGAACAACTCTTTCAACTAAAATACTACGGGGGGTGGAGCTTCTTTGAAAGCTACAACCTGCCCATTAGTGTCCGTCTGTGGTTTTTAGAACGCCTGATAAAACAGAAAAAGGACGAATCCGACGCCACGAGCAAGTCGGTAGCCTCTCCGGCTCGGGGACGCACATATAAAACATGATAATTCTATTTAACGACTATTTACTAGGCACACACATGTGAGGTCTGCCTTATGAATATTGATTTTGAAAACGAAGTTTTAGATTTGACGGTTCTAAGAGAAGAAGGTCAACTAAACGAGAACATTCTCCATGTCTTCGCTGCCTGGATTCAATACCTTTTATCTAAGATGTTTAAGGGTCGTCGAGTCCCTGTACGAGTCCGGGGAAATAGAATAGAAGTAGAAAGGTTCACAGACGCTCTGGTGAACGAGAAACGATATATGGACTATATCAAAAAGTATGGCCTAGATGATCCCATGACTTATAGGCAAAAAGCCACTCTTGACGTGGCTATTAAAAGGTTTGAAAGAGAAGCCAAGATTAACTGGCCTATCCGTTAAGAGGAGGCTAGGGACAATTGGCAACAGAGGAACAAGTAACTCAAATCCAGCTCGAACTAGCCCAGAAGCTAGCCGACCTAAACAAAGAAAACATTAAAGACACCAAAGACTTGGCAAAAGTTCAGCGTGAACTTGATATTGCGGCGAAAAAACAAGCCAGCAATCTAGACGAGATTGAAGCCAAAGAGCAGGAAATAAATAAACGGCTCGAAGAACGAGAAGCCGTCATTGCGGCTGTAACAGAAAAACAAGAAGCCCTCACGGAGGCTCAGAAAAAGAACGCTGAAGCCAGCACCGCCCTCGCCAAAGGCTTTGGTCTTCTTCTTGGTTCTTACCACAAAATGTTGGCTGTTGTTGATAAGGCTTATGACCTCAACATGTCACAGTACAACGGTTTTATTGATCAAGAAATTGCGGTTCGAAAATACGCTGCTACCGTACAGTCTTTTCATGTGGATCTTCGCCGTGGTACGGGTTTTACTCGCAGATATACTGAACAGTTTGAGAGATTAAAAGATACTGCTGCGAACCTGGGAATTACCCAAGATGACTTAGCGAAAACTCAACTTTCTTTACATAATGAGTTTACGGCTTTTGATTCACTGAGCAAGGGACAAAGAGATAATATTACAAAACTTTCTTTGGTATACCAAACTCTGGGTGTCGATGCACAAACAGTAGGTCAGACTTTTGATCACCTTCGTTTTTCCATGGGCTTGTCTGGCGAAGCGGGGCAAGCAGCTTTCGCTAATCTTAATAAGACTGCCAAAGCAACTGGACAGAGCTTCGACAAAGTAGCCAAGTCTTTTGTTGAATTGGGACCTGATTTGGCTCGTTTTGGCTCGGACGGCACCCGAGTATTTGACGCTTTGACCCAGCGAGCCCGCACCCTTGGTCTTACAACTAAGGACGCCTTTGATATTGCGGATAGTTTAGACACCTTTAAGGGCGCTGCCGAGATCACAGGTCGCTTAAACGCTCAGTTTGGAATGCAACTTAATTCGGTAGAGTTGATGAAGGCTAGTCACGAAGATAGGATAGAACTTCTGAGAGACGAATTCCAGCTTTCGGGGAGGTCATTTCAGAGCCTACATCGCCGCCAAAAGCAAATGTTGGCTAGTATTTTAGGTCGAGATGTCAGCACGGTGGCTAAGCTCTTTGGCGACGAAATGCAAATACAGGCTATTGGTGGCGAAAAGGGCGAGAAAACAAATATAAATGATTTTATTAAAGTTCAAGATCGATATAAGGCTATGGCGCAACAGTTTTCGGAAATATGGTTAGATTCCAAAGGTGGCTTAAATAAGGTAATTAAGAGCCAGCTAACAGAACTTGAGACCATTAAAGACTCCATGCCTACGATCCAAACCGCTCAAAGGGTTACTGGCATAGCGACTGCTGGCATGGGCTTAGCTGCTACTGGATACGGTGCTTATAAGTACGGAATACCGGCGGCGAAAAACGTGTGGCAGATGGGCAAGAAAGGTGGAGCTAAAGGTGTTGCGAACATGGTCATGCAGGCTGTCTTGTCAAAAGCCGGCACGAAGGTCGCCACCGATGTGGTCCAAAAATCTGCTGCCCCTCTGGCAACAAAAGCCGTCGAAGAAGCCGGGGAACAGGTAATAAAGAAAACAGCCGCTAAATCAGTAGGCAAAATGGCCCTGAAAGCACTTCCTCTTATTGGCTTGGGCATAGGGATGTACGACGCCGCCCACCGTCTGGCTAAAGGAGATACCGCCGGGGCTATGCTAGAGATGGGCACAGGTATTGCTGGCACCGTGATCCCTGGATTGGGGGGAATCGCCGCCATGGGTATCGGCTATGGGGGTTTGGCGATGCGGGACATGGAAATGGCCCACAACGCCGCCCAGGGCGCACCACAACCGATGGATTCAACAGCGGCTCGCAGAATGAGCGATGAGTGCTGTGAGCGACCCCTGGAAATAGTTGTTAAAGAGCTGGTGGTGAAGTCGGAACTTAACTTAGATGGAACCCCCTTGAAAGAGTTTGTAAGAACATATATGAATAAGAAACTGGCTGCCCAATCGCCATAAGAGGATAAAAAAAGATGACCAACCCACCAGCGCAAAAATATGTAGGAAACCCAGAATCGAAAATGGCAACTTTCGCCTTAGAAATCCAGCACGTCCCGACGGGTCATCAGGTTTCGTTCCCAGCGTATTTAGAGAACCTCTCGGATCTTTATACGCAAAACTGGATAGCAGAAGATGTATATGGGCGCATGGATCCCATTGCTACCTTTATTAACACTAGACGAGCTATTTCTCTTGCATGGAATGTTCCTGCTGATTCCTTTGAGGGAGCCAAGAAGAATCTAAGGAAAATTAATAGCTTGATGAGTTTTTTGTACCCTCTTTATTCTGCTGGTGACCACGGCGCTACGGCGATTAATCAAGCTCCTTTAGTGAGGATAAAATTCGGTAATTTAGTTTGTACACCTGCTGGTCATTCTCTGTTGGGCTACTTGAACGGGTTTACTTTTGACCCTCAGGTAGAAAACGGAATGTTTTATACCCAAGGCACCAACGGGGCGGAATACTATCCCAAGACCATCCGAATAAATGCCGAGATGAATGTCTTACATGAGCATGAACTTGGTTTTGTACAGGGCGACGCAAACACTTTCAAATTTAGAAACGATAAAATTCGGGGGGGTTCCAGCCCCACTAATTTTCCTTATGTGGTAACACCCGGTCCAGGCCGCAAAACTACTCCACACTTTCAAGGGCCCATCGATTGGGCAAACTCCGGCTTTGGAACAGTAGCCAATCCTAATGCCGATGTCGCCGCCAATGGTCCCGACAATAGTGCCATCCCCGACGGCGAAGGGGGGTTCATGCCCGAGGGCGACGAGGCTATAATCAAAGCAAGTAATACAGGAGCAGAATAATGCCGTATTCAAGATTCAGTACCCGACAAATATTTTTAAACAACACCCGAGAGTACAAGAACTCCTTTTTTAAAAGCAGGGGTATCCAACAGCTTTATCAGTTCGGTATGCCCCGCATATCTTACCCTACTCCCGAAGAGAAGTCAAGCCTGGATAACCGCCTGGGGGTATGGAAAGCAACCGATACCCTGTACAACATCGCCAACAGCTACTATGGAGCCCCTGAATATTGGTGGGTTATCGCTTGGTATAACAAGAAGGCATCTGAGGCAGAATTTAAGGTCGGAGATCAATTTTACGTCCCGCTTCCCCTCGAAAGTGTCTTGGCTTTTGTAGAATAAAGGTTTAAAAAATGTCAACACCCGAACAGAGAGCCGCTCTTCAAAAACTGATGAACGAGGGGCGTTATAAGGAATATGCAGCGGCACTGAAAGCCCTTAGTGGGGTTGGTGTACAAAAAGCTGGCTGGCAGAACAAGCCCTATGGTCAGCTTACGGACACGGAGAAAAGGGCCAAGGCGCTTATGTCCACGGTCCCCTACAAGGGCAAGCCAGACGAAGCCTTCCAGGCGGCGTTACGGATAGAGAAGAAAAACATAAAAGCAAAGGCCTTCACCTCTAAGGAGGAAAAAGAGAAGAAGATCGCTGAACTACCGAAGAAGCCAAGCGCCCCCGTGGCGAGCAACACCAACGCAACCCCCGCAGCTAATCTGGATAAATATGCTTACGAGGGAAACGGCGTTTATAGGAAGAAAAACTCAAATGAGTTTTACAACGCCGAAGGAGTCCCAATCTCCCAGCAAGACGCAGAGAAACTTTTGGCGGACGAGCCCTTAGAGGATAAAGAGAAGGGCGGTGGCACAGGCCAGTCGCAAACGCCTCCGAAAAAGAAAGACACCTCCGCCACAGCTATTAAAAAATATTTAAGAAATGTTCAGTCGCTTCTTTTTAATCGAGCACAGGAATTTGAGGGACCCGAGTTTAAAGCCGCCGGCAGCGAGAAGATTTATAAAATGAAAAAAAGTGGAACATCTAATTCCTCTTTTACCCAAAGGCTGTCAACAGAAGGGCTGTTTCAGAAGGTCCATCGCTCCAAAAATAGGGGTGCCGGAGACTTCTTAAATGCCACACCCGCCCAGCTATCGCTCTTGATGCCCATGCTTCGCTTTTACATCGTGGACTCAAAAGGGAACTCTCAAGAAGTATATTTTAGTGATAAAGTTTCAACTGCCCACCTCAAGGACATAGCGTTGCTCAAGGCTAAGGAGAACTTAAAAGACATCCTTGAGCCCCGCAAAGGTGGCGGCGGCGAGGCAGGTATTAGGGCGTTTAAGTGGGACTATAACAACAAACATGAGGGTGATTATGTTATCGAGGCAGAACTAGAATTGTACTTCGGCACCCTGGTTGAGTTAGCCAACATTGAATATCTTCAGTTTCTTTTCCCCACGGGCAATACTGTTGAGATAGCAAGTGAGCTTGAAAATACATCTGACCGCCAAGCTAAAATAGAAGCAAAAAGACAGGGAAAAACTCACGTCGCCAGAAATAAAACAAGACAAATAGATATCCTCGACCAGCGTATCAATCAATACCGATCCGTATTGAGTGGGGGCAATGCGTCCCTTAAGAAACTAGACTCCAAAAACAATAAGCAAATGGAATCCTCTAGGAAGAAAAACTTTAGACAACTGAAGGTGGTGGTGGGCTGGTCTATCCCAGAAGGCAATCGTGCCCACTTACGAAGACTCTTCCCAGGTGATTCTTATGCCATTTTTGAGAGTGATTTAAAAAAAACACAGACAGCTATTCATTTAAATTTGTACGATTATAATGTAAATTTCACCCAAGAAGGTCCAACCACCTTGAACCTTAAATACTTGGGTTCTACCGATAACTATATGGCTACTGATAGCTCCGATATTTTCGGCTCTAATAATTTCAGCTCAAACGTATTATACCAAGATACCAAAGTATCGCTTGAGGGAATTGTTAGCGAGAATGGGAAACTGATAGACAAAGTGCCTGCGCACGGCGGGGGACGCAAGGCTGTTGGGATAAATCCCCAGACAGTTTTAGATCCATATTTAGAAAAACAAATAGAACAGACGGGAGTGAAGCCTGACCAGTTTGGAGAACGATATGTAAATGTTCAATTAGCAGGTCTAAGATTTGCTCAAGAATGTGTGACCTTGGAGCGAAAAAGAGCGCAGGTAAAAAATATTGATCCTGCGTCCGAGTTCAGTAAAGCCCTTCGAAGAAGGTCTGCCTATATTGCTCTTATTTATAACAGAGGCTTGAGCACCCGCCTGCGGGACATGTACTCGCAATTCTTAGAGGGGATGTTGGATGCCAACATAGTAAAGAAGGCTTTAGTAGAAATAGGACCTGACCAAAAAGTTAAACTGACGGCGGGGAAACACGCTGTTAAGATAAGGCAGCAGGACCGTGCCGATGCCCGAGCGCAGATTGCAGCGGGGTCCTCTAGTGCGGAAACTGGAAGAACCTCAGGAGTCCAGGACCAACTGGACAGAGGAAAAGTGGACGACAGCTTTGTGGTATACTATGCGCTTTTGGGAGATATTATTAAAGAAGCAATGAAAACTGCCGATCTCAGATCCGACATCTCTCTGTTGGTCGCCGAATACGAAGACCTTAATGGTGCGACTCATTCGATTTATAATATCCCTATCACTATGGATAGTTTTGGGCAGTTTTTCTACAATCGTGTGGTAAGCAAACGTTTAACCGCCTATCCGTTTAGGACATTTTTGAACGACTTTCTTAATTATACCGCACGTTTAATTAATCAAAACCCGCAAACGGCCGAGCGCATCTCTTTTGAATATACGGTGATATCTTCCACCTATGGCAAGATAAAGGGGACACCGGGCAACCCTAAAGTCTTGAGCGATCAAGATTATAGAGGAATCCGTAACGGTCTACGAAACCCCCTAAAGAATGTACAAAAACCATATTCTAATTATTATCCCATCTTTTCTAAGAGGATGGGGCTTGGACGCCGGACTGGCAATCGGTTGCAAGACATGCAAGATGGAATCTTCCATTATGCGGTGGGAAATGATCGTGGACTGGCCAAGAAGTTTAACTTTTCGAGACAAGAGACTGCCTATTATCAGGAGATGTTGATTGAATCTAACAATCCGAGCGACCAGATCCAAGCTTTATTCTTGCCCCAGAACGTAGAGATTGAGATGTACGGCAACGGCATCCACCGCAATGGTGATTTGATTTTTGTGGATACCAGGGCTGCCCTTGGGGAACTAGCAGGAAAGATATTGGGTATTGGAGGCTACTACAGGGTAGTAAGATGTTCTCATCATATTAGCAACCGAGGATATGTAACCAACTTAAGTTGTGTATTCGAATTGAGGGCGGGATAGAAAATGGCTAGCCAAGGAAAATTAAGGATAGACCCCCAAACGAATCCCGAACTTTATTCATATGGGGACAATACGCTCGGATCCTCACAGATCTTTTTCGAGAGGCAAAAATATGATCAGTATGTGTTCCCGGACTTTTTGGCTAATAATTTTGTCAAAACCTGGACGACTGAGAGATATTATGGACTATTAGATACTTACGGTAATGCCACTACACCCGACCCCCAGCGCCTCCGCAGCCTCCAGTTTGGTTCCGACGAGACCACAAGTTATTATGCCTTGAATTTTGTAGCCGATGCCTGGGCTGATTTTAGTAAAAAAGTGAGAGAATTAGCCGCTACTAACGTTATATTTAGAGACAGTCCTTGGGCGAAACCCCAAGTAGTCAAGGCATGGCAACCGGCTCAAGACGGCTACGATGTTTACATGCGAGAGAAAATATATCCGGTTCTCTATGAGGAGTACCTTTATGCCGGCGACACCAATCGCCAAATCCGCAATGTCAACGACTTTATAGATCAGTTTAATAAATTCATGAGAGACACGATGGCAAAAGTAGGACCGGTAACTTTATCCGGCTTTATAGAGGGTAACTATTGCCCGTCTTATTCTTCGGGCTTGGTCATAGAAATAGCTAACGATCGCTACGATGACGACTTTATTAAGGCCTTCAAGTTTGGAGATCATAATTTTTCGCTGATTTGTACCGTTGCCGCTCGATACGGATTTTCTATTGACAAGAACATTCCCTGGCGGCTTGTGGCAGATCTTCGCAATCCTGCCATGTTGGAGTATATGCTGGGAGTTCCTATTGAAGAGATAGTAATCCCCGACAACGTAGAGTTCATTTGCGACCCTATCATCGGAGATGTGGAGTTGCCCCCCCAGGCATTTGGATACTCTAGAATACCTGGACTAGAGAACGTGCGAAGAAGAATTTCCGTCTTTACTTATGTGGGCGATGACGGCGCTGACCGTCTAGAGCCAGGATTCCGACGCTATAAGACGTGGACCGGTAATGAATGGAAGCCAACCTTCAACCCCACCCAGCAACCTCAAGTGTTCAGTACCATGTTTAGGACTGATTATTCGCCCACTTACGACAAAGATATAGATTTGCTACAGGAGTACCTGTTGTTTTTTTACAATTACTATGTCTCCCTTCAATCAAAGGTTGCCACGCAAAACCTAGTTCCCTTTGATTCTTCGTGCGGTCCTCTCACCACTACTTTTCTAAGATCGCCCGTGACCCCCGCACAGTTTAAGGGGGAGTATGGTGACAGGTGGAAGTTGAAGACTTTCTATATTATTAGAAATATTGAAAGGGCCCAGTCTCCCGCCCCCAGGCGGCAGGCTTATGAGATTCAACAAATACTGAATAATTATAATCTTGCTCTTCCCCTCAACCCTGAAGCCGCTTATGCCGCCGCCCTAACTGCTGCACAGGTCGATTTTATTGGTCCGGCTGATAGAGGTTCATTAACATTAGGAAGGGTTGGCGATATAATCTAACAGTGAGGTGCATGTGTTATTTCAAACGCTAGACGACAAAGCCGAATGCGTCGGCATTTACACTAACGGCGACTTATTGTTCGACCCGGAGACGTTCCCGCCGGAACTGAGCAAAACATGGAAGTGCGTCTCTTATCTCCGAGACGCCGACATTCAATATGCCTCCCTTTATTTGGAGGGTCGCTCCATCGCTGCCGTAATTCCTGAATATCTCAAGGATGATTGGGAGGATGTGTCACAAAAGATTAACGCCTTTAGGCGGTCATTGTCTATTTCGCAGGTATCTACCGAGGAGAACTGTTTTTTTGATTTAGTGCCCCAGCGATTCCTTGTAGAGTTCTGCGAGGTAAAGAATAAAATAACAGAATATGTGCTCCAAAACACCCCACGACCTTCTCGTTACGAATTTTATAAACATGTAGCGATGATGCTTGAAGACATCAGCCACCAGCAGGTAACAATTAACCCTGCAAAGGTTTCCTCATATCTTCAGAGTTCTAAATTGAAAAGTCATGCTAAAACTTTGATGACGGCGGCTCCCTCCGTAAAGTATAACCAGTTCGGCACTAAGACTGGTCGCCTCACTTCTAAGAAGGGGACAGTTCCGATTCTCACTCTGAGCAAAGAGTTTCGCTCTGCGATCGAACCGCAAAATGATTTTTATGTTGAACTGGACTTTAATGGTGCGGAGGTGAGGACATTACTGGGTCTCTTAGGGAAGCCTCAACCCCCGGAAGACGTTCACGATTTTCATCTACGAGAAATATTTACTAAAATTAAAGACCGTGAGACAGCGAAGGTGGCATTTTTTGCGTGGCTCTACGGTTCCCGCACCGCCGCAGACCCAGGGGAAATGAAGAAACTGGCATCGTTTTATGAAAAAGACAGGCTTCTCAAAGAATATTGGGACGGCGAGACAGTTAGAACGCCATTTAGAAAAGAAATAAGCTGCGCAAGCGAGCACCACGCTCTGAACTACCTAGTCCAATCCACGGCAGCCGAACTCGCCCTAAAGCAGGCTCTAAAGCTGGAGCATCTTCTGCGAACGCAGTCCCACGGCTCCCAACTCGCCTTTTTGATCCATGATGCTGTGATCCTGGATATGAAAAAGGAAGACGAGCACCTATTTAAATCACTACTGGAGTTGATGGCTTCTACAAATTTTGGCAAATTCAGAGTAAACGTCAAAAAGGGTACAACCCTCGGCTCGATGAAGGACTTTAAAATTGGATAAAGTTATTGGCTTGGGTAAGTTAGGCTGCGCTATCGCAGAGGAACTTACCTCTTACCCCGAATACAGAACCTATAAAATTGCTGCGGCTATTGATGAGAAGGAAGGCCTAAGTATAGGCACCTTGGGAACCATGGCTGATTTTGAAGGGCAATTAAACACGCAAGAGGTAGCGTATTACTTGAGATCCTTAAAAAAAGAGGATCAGGTACTGCTGGTAGTTGAAGGCGGCGATCCTATTTCGGGCGCTACTCTGAAAATCCTAGAAGTAGTCAAGGATTTACGAATAAGCGTTTTGTATATATGCCCCGACAGGCAAATGATCTCAGAGACTCAGAAGCGTGATGATAGGATCTCTTTTCATGTGCTACAGGAGTATGCTCGCTCGGGCAAGTTTGAAAATATCTTTTTAGTGAACAAGCCCAAGGTAGAGGACCTTGCGGGTGATGTCCCTATTAGCAAATACGAGAAGACTATTTCGTATTTTGTGTCTTATGTTGTGGCGATGGTAAACTTTTTCACCCACACCGAGCCCATTCTGGCTAGTAAGATCAGTCCTCTGGACATCTCTCGTATTGTTTCCTACGGCGTCTCGTCCCTAGAGACCGGCAAAACAGAGGTGAACCTCCTGTTTCCACTGAGACAGATCAAGGACATACATTTTTTTTATGGAATTCCAACAAAAGACCTTTCCGAGGATACGTCTCTTGTTAAAAAAATTAAGGACCACGTTAAGGCCCATCAGACCGACGAGGTAGCTACGAGCTTCTCCGTCTATGAGACAACTCTAGACAATATGATTGTTTTATGTGCCGCCTATTCGTCTACGGTGCAGCAATTTGCCTTCAAATAGAAAAAACCTCTTAAGAGAAACTATATAATAAGATAAAAAACTTTTAAGGAACCGACCCTAAATGACGAATAAACGTGGAGTTTTGTTGGCATCTTTTATCAAGACTGACCAAGATGAACAAATCCAAGAAGAGGTTGAATATATTGTCAACCATATTGAAATAACCAATAATTTAATATTTCTCCTAGAAGATCTGACGGACCCCCTCAAGAAGATCATTACCTACAATGCGGTGGTTGAAAAGGGAAAGCCCTTTAATCCTCGCCTTTTTACCATGCGTGTACACCGCAAAAAACAGACCAATACACTTTATACTATCAATGCGCTCAATAAGGCTGTTGCAGCCCAGCATGGCGGCAAGACGGGAAAACATTTAAAGCTCGACTGGTCTCAGTACGAGAACTCTATTCTTCTCGCCGCCGGCAGCGAGTTAAAAGTACATCCGGTAGAGGTTAGTAAAATCTTTAAGATAGAAGAACCACCCGAAGAGGAGTAGGTCTTGTCTAAGTATTTAGACTTCTTTATCGCCATCGCATATAGCCCCGTCTATTGTACGCTGGTACTCTACGATCTACTGTTCTCAAGACCGCAGAGCTAAGTCGCTAATTTCGTAGCGGAAACAAAAAAACTAACACAAAAAGCTTTACACACTCGCACTGTGTGCTAATATATTATCAAGGTCAACTAACCAGCAAAGGAGAATACAATGGGTATTGACTTAAATAAGATGCGGCAGAAACACGCTGCCTTGACTAATCGTGGAGGAGACTCTAATGATTATTTCTGGAAGCCTGAAGAGGGCACACACCAGATCCGTCTAGTATGTCCCGACGGAGGAGATCCTTTCTTCGAGGCCTACTATCACTACAGCATGGGTGCTGAAGGGCGCACGACTGTGCTCAGTCCACGCACTTTTGGCGACGAGGACCCGATCGCTGAGTGGGGCACTCGACTCTGGAATGAGGGAACTGATGCCTCCAAGGAAGCCGCTAAACGCTTCTGGCCCAAGATGCGAGTGTTCGCTCCCATCCTCGTGCGTGGCGAAGAGGACAAGGGTGTTCGCTGGTGGGGCTTTTCCCGCACCACCTACCAGGCACTATTGGATGTAGTTCTGGATCCCGAATACGGTGACATCACGGACACCGAAAAGGGCACGGATCTTCGTATTGACTACGGCAAGAAGTCGGGTCAATCATTCCCAACGACTGATGTGCGCCCCATGCGGCGCACTAGCAAGCTCGGCGACACCGAAGAGCAGGTCAACACTCTTCTGGAATCCCTTCCCGGCGTAGATGACGTTTTTGAAAAAACAACTCAGGAGCAGTGCGAGAAAGTTCTTGCCGAAACCCTCGGCGAGACCCCTTCTTCCGAGGACAAGACCGAGACCACCCGCTACGCCGCAGCTTCTCAGACCCCTGCGCCTGAGAAAAAGATTGAGAGCGTCAGTGATATCGACTCTGCGTTCGACGACCTTCTGGCGTAGTTGACCCGCCACCCGCAGGGAGGCACGGGGTTACAGGTGCCTCTCCTCTTTTGGAGATAGAATGAATAAAGCAAAACAAAAAAGTCTTGTAAGTGATTTGCGCAACGAACTTAACAAAGCGGCAAAAGAAAATGTCGCCTTTGATTTACACGGCGACAATCCCACCGATGTTAAGACTTGGATCTCTACAGGTTCGACTCTTCTTGATTATATTATTTCCAACCGCCGTGATGGTGGTATACCGGTAGGAAAGCTCACCACCATTGCTGGAGAATCTGCCAGCGGAAAAAGTTTATTGGCAACCCAGATCCTTGCCAACGCTCAAAAGATGGGCGGTCTGGCAGTATATATTGATACTGAAAACGCTGCCTCGCCTGATTTTATGCAGCAACTGGGGCTAGATACAGAAAATAATTTCATGTATGTTCAGCCTGGGACGATTGAGGAAGTATTTGAGACCATTGAGCGTTTGATTGGGTTAATTCGAGAAAAAGCCCCTGATAAATTAGTTTGTATTGTGTGGGACAGTGTTGCCGGCACCCCGGTCAAGGCTGAGGTTGAGGGTGACTATGACCCCAACAGCCGAATTGGATTGACGGCCAAAGCACTAGCCAAAGGAATGCGGAAAGTAACTGAGACTCTTGGCAAGGAACAAATTGCAATAGTTTTTACTAACCAGTTGAAGACCAACATCGGCGTGATGTTCGGAGACAACCGAGTTGAGCCAGGTGGTAAGGCACTACCCTACCACGCTTCCAGCCGTATCTGGCTCACCCAGCACAAGGGCAAGTCCAACGGGCAAATCATTAACGAAAAGAAGCAGGTTATCGGTTTTCACACGAGTGCCAAGACTATGAAGTCTCGCTTCGGACCATCGCCAAGGAGTTGCCAGTTCGATGTATTATTTGACCTTGCTAACGACCGTGTTGGCGTTGATGATGAAGGTTCCTGGCTTAGTGCTATCGCTGGCACGCCTGGCTGTATTCGCAGCGGCGCTTGGTATACTATCAATGTTGACGGGGAAGATAAAAAGTTCCAAAGTAAAGACTTTCCGAAACTCTTAGAAGATAAGAAGTTTAAGAAAAGAGTTCTTGACATCCTAGAGGATGAGTGTAGAATAGGTAAGAAGTAAACTCTTACCGGAGACCCCATGAAAAGATTGCTTATCATTGATGGACAAAACATGTTCATCCGTAACTATGTTATGTCTCCCCAATTGGATATCAACGGAAATCCCATTGGCGGACTCACTGGTTTTATGCGCTCCCTTCAAAAGGAAGTGCGCCGTGCTAAACCTGACCGAGTGGCTATCTGTTGGGAAGGGCCTGGGGGCTCACAGGCTCGCCGAGAAAAGAATAAGAACTATAAAGTCGGACGCAAAGCGCCCAAGCTTAACCGAGAGTATGAGTTCGCCACCCCCGAAGCAGAGCGTGAAAATAAATACGATCAACTCGTACGGCTGACCGAATATTTGGAACAACTCCCAGTTCTTCAGATGTCTCTAGAGAACGTAGAGGCTGATGACATCATCGC
>Ga0098059_1000502_pt1 | contig 23653 bp, 29 predicted proteins | sample 20_taG_FD_92580 | JGI IMG/M metagenome (GOLD analysis project Ga0098059, IMG submission 92580) | Marine viral communities from the Subarctic Pacific Ocean - 20_ETSP_OMZ_AT15318 metaG | ecosystem: Environmental > Aquatic > Marine > Oceanic | place: Subarctic Pacific Ocean | collected 2015-01-19
ACTTGTTTGGACCCTTGGAACGACCTCGACGTCGATATAAATACCCACGGCGGGCGCGAGGACTTACAACTCGCCGACCTATTGAAGTCAGTTCGAAACGCCTCGCGCGATTTTAACCGGGTCGATATTATAGTTAACCACGTCGCGAAAATCTACGCCGACAAAAAAACCGACTGCGGTAAGCGTTACCAAGGTCCCGCAATGCCTTCGGAGTGGGCGGGCGGCCAAACTTGGTTCCGTCGGGCCTTTACTATGCTCCTCGTCTACCGCCCTCCGGCGGGCTATGTAATCGACGGCTCCGGTATTCCTATCGAGGAGGGTGAGGCGTGGGTTTATTGTCAAAAAACAAAGCCGAAAGGAGTCGGCTCGTTAGGTATGTGTCGCCTTTGGTGGAGTAAAACGGCCCACCAGTTCACCGAAAGAGACGAAACGGGCAACGTTTTCCGCCCTTTTGGTAGATAAAAACACTTTTTTTCAATTTTTTTTTACCTCGGTAAGCCTTGTATTTACTAGGTTTTTTAATTTTTATTGAATTATTTTTAATTTTAGTTGTGTAAAAGTTTGTATAACTAATATTATTGACTATCTTTACAAAGTCAAACACAAACAAACAAATTAAAAAATTTCAATTATGACAAATTTAAAAACTCCAGTTTTAAACGGTACACTCGACGAGGTTAGAAAGTTAAACGCTTTTTTGAAAAGCCAGCCATTAAGAGCCGCGCAAGTTAGTGAGTTCATTACTTTAACCGAGAACATTAAAGGGTTAAGGACTTGGTTAGCTTACGACGAGAATAACGTCGAAAAGTTTACCCCTCATATTATAACGGAGGTTATAAGTGACGAGGACGGGACCGTTATAAGTAGAAGTTCCGATGAGTTAAATCGCTTTTATTGCGCTAAGGTAGAAAGTTATATTTTTACCGGGCGTGTTGAGTGGTTAGAGACAACGAACGCCGAGCGTGAGAGGTGTAAGGGTTATATTTACAATGAAGCCGGTATACCTATTGACTTCGATAACGCCGCAATAATTCACCCGGAGCAATACGGCAAATAAATCACCAAACTCGGACGGTCCCCCGGTTAGGTTTCATTGCCGGGGGGGCGGTTCGATTCCGCCCCGAGTTTCTAATTAAGTCAAACAAAAATAAATTTCAATTATGAAAAAATTTAACAACCCGCGCGAAGTGTTCCAAGCGGTAAAAGGAACGAGTTTAGAGTTTGGAAAGTTTAGGAGTTTAATGCTAAACCCAACAGTCGAAAACATACTAGAGTACAAAGCCCAAGCCGTAAAAGACAAAAGGAATTTAAACCAAGACGAGGCCGAAATTATTGAGGCAATGCTCGGCGTTAAAAACTGGGACGATATGGCTAAGGCTTACGTCGAAAATCGTCAAAACGACAAGGCTATAACTCTCGATTGTAAAATAGTAATTAAAACCGTTAAAATGTCGGCGAGGTTAATGAGTAAAGCAATGCGCGAGCGTCTTATTTATGCAATAGAAAGAACCCCGCAAGGTTTCAAAGGGGACGCCGAGGGCCGTCTAAGGTGGACGCTTAACGAGTTGGCGGGTTTATTTTATAAGTCCCTTGAAAGCCACCTCGGAGGCGAGGCGTTTACGGGTGAGGACCGTGACGAGTTAAAAAGGCTTTTAAGTAGTATCGGCTCTCATCACTTCGACGGGTTAAGCTACGAAAAACAAGAGGCGTTAAATCACTTAAAAGAGTCATTACATTTGTTAAGCGGTAAAGTATATCAATTGAGTTTTATAGAGTCGGACCGTGACGTTATTAAAAAGGCAATTAAGAACCACCTCGACGACGTTTATACTTGTGCAAGGGCTTTGCCTTGTAGCGAGATGAGTCGCCGAACTACTAACCAACTGCGCGACGACATTTATAGCCATATTAGCCGCCACGCCGGGACGGAAAAATTTAACGCCGATTTTTTACGCGCTTGCTTTTTAGGCCTGAGCGGTTTAGTTTACTCAACGCATAAAGACGACCCAACGGCAAAAGAAAACGCCGTAAAAATTGAGTCGAGTATTGAGTCAATTATAAAGCTAAGTAATAACCTCGTTTAGTAGATGAGAATAAAAAGGGGCGCCACTAAAGGCGCCCTTTTTTTATGCTCTAAAATCTAGGTCCGGAAAATATTCGTTTAGGAGTTCGATAGTATCGTCCCACCCGGTCGAGACCTCACCCCTCCAACCTCTCGCCCGGAGGCTTTTAAGGGCGTTTAATTGATAACTCGACGCTCTGCCTTTCCCGGCTTTTAACTCGATAGCGAGGCCGCAATAATCGCCCGACGGTTCGAAGATTAAAAGGTCCGGAATACCTCGCAAATATCCGGCCGCCTTCATTCGTTTAGCTTGGTTAATTGAAAGGCGAACGCCTCCAACGGTAGCGGTGAAAAAAATAGAGGGGTCGACCTCTCGGATATGGTTAACAAGTTTAACTTGTAGGTCGTGTTCGGGGCTTTTATTTTTTGCCACAAGTACAAACCGGAGCCGGCTGGTTAAAATTTCGGTATTCGACCCCAACGTTAAAGCAAGGGCAACCCTTGGCCGGGTTTACTTCATTATGACCGTGGACCGACTCAATAGAGTTAAAAACCGTTTTAAGGGCATTTACAAGCGTTTTAAGCGATTTTTTTTGTTCCGGGGTCCTAGTGTCCCACTCGTTGCCAGTTGTGGCGTGTATGCCTCCCGAATAAGCTACGCCAATACTTTCGGCGTTGTGGCCTTTAACGTGGGCGCCCGCCCTTTCAAGTGGGCGGCCGGTTTCGATAGTCCCGTCGCGTCTTATTAAATAGTGATAACCTATATCGCTCCAGTTGCGAGGGTCTGAGGTGTGCCACTCCCTAACCGTCTCGACGTCGACGTCGCCCTTTTCGTCGCCAGTTGTCGCCGTGCAATGAATAAAAATTTTATTTAATTTTCTCATCTTTTTCGTTCCTATCTTTTCGGGTTGTTATGGCCCTCTCAATATTAAACCAAATTAACGACAACCCGGCCAAAACTCCAACCGTCCAACTTATGCACTCGGAAAGCATCGCGGCGCTCCAACTAACGAACAAAAAATTTAAGCCCCAAGTTTTCAAATGTTCCATTTTATACGGTTGCGATTGTTATGTCAGCCCCATATATTACGGTCGTAACCGACGCCGGGCTTACTTTTATAACGAGGTTACTCGTTGCGCTACTGGTTACGTCCGTTATATCAATTAAAGCGCCAAGGTCGCCGCTACCTTTTGAGGCGGTGGCGCCCGTTGTTTGGTTAAAACTTAAAACGTCCACGGCGCTCGAGGTTGAGGCGCTTGCATACACTTTAACGTGTGTCGCTTTGTAACCCGTTGGAATAGCTTTAAAGGCGTACATTTCGGCCGAGGACGCTGGTAAGCGAACCCCTAAAACGTCTGTCGTGTCGTCCTCGATAGCGATAGGCGCCCGGGTGTAGTCGTCGTTCATTATAAACTCGGACGGTAAAACTTTAACCAAAGTCGTCGCCCCGTGCCACCCGTCCGAACCTCCAGCCGCCGCCCAAGATAAAACCCCGCCGCCGTTGGTGCTTAAAAACTCACCGGCCGCCCCGTCAGCGAGTCCCGCAAGTCGCCCCGTATTATTGTAAGTCATTACGGCAGTCGCTTGCGTTGGGTGTGCCTTTGGTAATATTAGAGTGTAATCGCTCGCGAGGTCTGAGGGTGCTTGTATGCTTACCTTTTCCGTTGACTCGGTCGAGGCGTCCGGGTTTATTTTATATATGTATAAAGTGGGCGTCGCAACCTTTCCGATAGGGGCGTGAATTTTAAGGTGTCCGTCATAATCTTCGTAATCCTCGAGCAACCTTTTGACTGAGTCGTGGAGGGTTTGGATATTAACGGACGAGTCTCCGGCGAGCGTGATAGTTTTGTTTCCGCTCCCTAAGTCCGAGGCTATCAAAGTCGTAAGGCCGAGAGCGTCAAAGTTAAACTTTGTAAAATTAAAATCGGACGGAATTTCACTATCCGAGGAGTTTAAAATTAAGGCCTGTGTCGACTTCGTTCCGGGTACGCCAGTAATTCCACCGCTCCCCGCCTCGCCTTTTATGGCGTCGGTGTTGTCGTCTGAGGTTATCGGGATAGTCCTATCGAAATCAATAGCCACCCCCTCAAAATCAAATAAACGGCTTTTTATAGTCCACGATAAATTCAACGGCAAAAGTTTTGCCATAGTTCCCGCGATAGTTACGCCCCATAAATCTCGGAACCTCGGGAGCGCTTTATATGTTATATTATTCCAGCCCGGTAAGTGGTGAGCGGGGTCGAATAAAAAAGAACCTTGTCTAATTAAAAGACTTCGCGCCCTCTCCTCGGTTAAGTCGTTCGCGTTTAGTTGGTGTATATATTTTTCGGAGTCTGAGGGGCCGGCTAGATTAACCCAACGCTCGCCGCCGGTAGTATAATCGGTTCCGGCGGTGTTTACGTCCTCAACTAACAAGACGCCGTTCATTTGGCCGCTTATTGAGTCGCCGAGTATGGAGCGACTCGCATAAATTTCGGCCCTATTTTCCCCAACGGTAGAACTAAAAAAGGCGTCCGTATTGCCGTTTCCACCGTCTCCCGTTACTATCCTAAAATTTGCGAATACGCCCGGAATTTCGTATTGTAAAAAAGAGGTCTCGGAATAGTCTAATTGTGTCCCGTCATATTTATAGTAATCTACATAAGCCGAAAAAGACATACCGTCAAAACCCGCCGCCACGTCCGGCAAAGCCGGGAGAGTCCAATTAAACGACGCCATAATTCCGTCGTGTTCGGTTCCGTTACCAAATAAGCCGCTCCGGTGCATATAATGGTCGTCGTTAGGAGACTCACGTCCGGCGGTATGTAAACCGCCCACCCTATCGACGGCGTCGTCGCCATAACCTTGAGTTACAACAGGAGCCTCGGGGTCGCAACCGATAAAAGGGACAACCATAGAATAAGACGACGAAACGGTGGTCCACTCAATAGCGCCACTTTGTTCGAGGGGTTGGTAATCGAGATTACTTTGTCCGTTTCTTTGTATAACTATTGTGTCCGAGCCTCCCGAGTGAACGAGGTCCCTTTTTAGATAGTACGCGCCGACTTTTATAATAATTTCGACGACGGCCTTAAGCCCGACCCCGTCCGGCTCAGTTATAGAACCGTCGTGTCGGCCCGTTTCGGAAAGTCCGAAGTCGGTCTTTATAGTTAATTCGGTTCCGTTAGGTATGTGGGCCGCCGTGTTTTGTATTGTTGTTATTTCGCTCGAGTCGTGCGCCCTTATATAATAAGGATAAAACTCGATATATCCGTAATCGTTTTGCCACGTTGGGCGTGGCCCGCCGTGGGTTCCGGACGGGTTTAGGATAGCAGTCGGCGGCGCGACGAGGACCTCCATAGACCCGCCTCCCTTATGTAAAGAAACGGCCCGCTTAATCGGAAAAAGGGAGCGGTCGACTAAACCGCTCAAAGGTTCGATTTTTTCGGCGTCAAGGTCTACAACGACGCTCGATATAGTTCCGGTTGTTGAGTCGCTAACATCTAACGAGTCAAGGGTAGCCCATTCGTGGACGTTTGGCGTTTCGTCGGCGTCTATTGCTCCGGGGTTCATAAAACACCACGAGCCACCGGATAAAAAAAGGCGAGCCATAAACACCTCTAAAATTGATTCGAGTACCTTGGCACAACTCGCCGAGTCTTTTTCGATAAAATCGCCGCCGAGTGGGTCGGTAACGGTTTTAATATTGTAAAAGGTTGGCGAATTTACCGCAGTGTTATGTAAGACACTCATAACTATTTGAGGGCCGGTGTCTAGTAGGTGTTCGTCCTCGGCATATTGATATATATATTCACGAAAAAAAGACGGCGACCCCCACACAACAGAATCCGACGAGTCGGTTGCGTCTCCATAACCATTGAAGCCCCAAAGTTTAGCCGTCGGGAGGTACTGGAGGCAACGCCCTATAACTTGGATAAGTCTAGGGGCGTCGTCGTAAAAAGTCCCGTCCGGTTTTTTATAGTCGACTTGGTTAAGAATTTCGAGGCCGTCGGTTGCCGTAATTCTTAGAAAACTATTTGGCTCATTCGTTAGCCTTTCAACGCCTTCGGGTTTTATAATTCCGAACCACTCCGGAACCCAGTAACCCGTCGGGCTTGGGTCTTGTGTTGTGGTGCTAGTTGACGAACTCGCGGGGTGTGGCTTGTGCTTAAAAAGACCCACCGCGAAACGCTCGTCTTTACATTTAGCCAACTCGGTCGCTAGTTGTATTCTATAAGTTCCTTCGAGTAAAAAATCAAATGTTAACTCACTATTAACGAAAGGCGAGTGTAGACTTTCGCCTTTTCCTTTATAGCTTAGGGTCGCGCCGTCCGGTCCTAGCCTAAACCCTTGGGGAGCGTCGTCGGCAAAACTAAACCCGTCGGACGTTGTAACGCTATCCAAAACCTCAACCCGCCACACTTGGCCGGCGTCGTCCATAAATTCAGAAAAAAATCGCCTAAAAAATCCGGAGTTCGCTAAGGCTCCGAGCGTTGTCCCGTCATAGTTTAAAATTGCCATTTCGCTAAATTACTCGACGCCTCGCGAGTATTCTATCGCTCCGCTCGTTACTTAAAAAAATATCATCACCGACAAGGCGCCCGCTTACTTGCATACGTCCCGAACCGCCTCCGGCCATATCCATAAAGCGCCCCATTTTTTCAAAAGGAACCACGAACTCGCCACGGCTTGCCGGGTTCTCACCGACGAGGGCGAGAGTAGGACCTAAAACCGCGCCCCCTGAGGCCATTTTTACGGCGCTAAATAACCCCGCCGCAATAGCTGGGGCGGCGGCCGACTTAGCTAAACCGCTCGCGCCGTTAGTCGCTAAGTTCTCAAGGCTCGGAGCCATAAAGTTCGTAATTAAGTGGCCTATCGTTAAGCTAATAAGTTGCTTAACGAGTTGCATAGCTAAGGCCTTAAACGCCTCGCCGAAAGACTTAGCCCCCATAATAGCGTCGGCGAACGCGTCGCCGACTTGGTTAATAGCCTCACCGGCGGCGGTTCCGAACTCAGTATATAAGTCGGTTAAATCTCTTATATTTTGCCCCTCCTCCTCGCCACCGTCAGAGCCTAAAAAACCACTATCGCCACCGTCGCCACCGTCGCCACCGTCCACACTTGGGGCGCCTCCACCATATCCACCACCACCACCACCACCAAACAAGCCCGAGACTTTTCCCTTTAACCCGTCGAACCCTTCGCCCATCATCGCAAAGTAATCGGTGCCAGCGTCCTCAGCGTCCGACTGGTCGCTTAGTAAGCCGTCAAAAAACTCGCCGGCGGCGTCAGAAATTCCACTCAAAAAACCTTGAACGTCGGACTCTATTCCGAGGGCCTTCATAACGACGTCAATTAAATAGCCCACTTGTTCAAACATAAACATAAAAGAGTCGACTATTGCCTTGACTATTAAAATAAGAGTGTCAAGGATACCACGTAAAAAACCTTTCCAATCGCCTTTAAATAATTTTACAAAAGAACCGAGCAAAGTCCCGACGGCTTTAAAAACCGTATCAAATAACCCGGTAAAGTGAACAAAAACCAACTCCAAACCTTTAAGAATATCCTCGCCCCAAGCGTCCCAAATTGCTAGAATCAACTCGACGACGACGTTAAAAAGTCCAACTATAAACCCGACGAATTGATTAACGGCGAAAAGAACCGAGTCTAAAAAACTCGTCCCGGGTCCCTCGGTAAAATATTCGACGAGGGTATTCCAGTTTGTATATATTAAATAAGCGGCGCCACCAATAGCGGCGGCGGCGGCTACAATAGGGAGCGAAATAGAGGCGGCCACACTTGCGACGACGCTTAAAATAGTCGATAATTTTCCAAGGATAAAAACCGCCGGGCCAACGGCCGAGGCGATTCCTATAATATTTAAAATCTGTTCTTTTTGCTCTTTACTTAGCGCCGAAAATTTACCAGCCAAACCGCTCACAAAGTCGCTAAGTCTCTCAATTTTCGGGAGTAGTAACTCACCGAACGAAATAGCTAAACCCTCGACGGCGCTTTTAAGTTCTAAAATTGCGCCTTGTGTGGTTCCTTTTAATACGTCGGCGGCCTTTTGTCCGGCGCCGTCGGCCTTTTCTAATTTATCGTAAAACTCGGCCGTCTTATCTCCAGCGTTGGCGAGTATGGGGTTAATTATTTGCGCCCTTTTCCCGAGTAATTCAAGGGACCCCTCAAAATCGAACGAACCCTCGGCAATTTGTTTTAAAGTTTCTTTAACTGGTAAGCCGGCCGCCCTTATTTCGGTGAGGGCGATTTTTAATTTAGTTCCGGCGTCGCTCCCGGCGATTCCGTTGTTGGCCATTATACCAAGGAGGCTAGTCGTCTCCTTTAAATCTAAACCGGCGGCGTGAGCAACGGGGCCGACTTTTTCCATTGAGGCCGTAAACCGCCCAAGGTCGAGGGCTGAGTTACCAAAGGCGACGGCCATAACGTCGGTAACATTCGTCGCCTCTTTTGCATTTAGTTCAAATTGTGCAAGGGTACGCCCAACCGATTCAGCCGTCTCGCTAAGGTCCTCGTCGAACGCTTGCGAGAGGTTCAAAATCGCCCCCTCCATTTCAACAATTTCGCCCGGGTCGACGCCTAACTTAGATAATTCAAGTTGTAAGCCGGCCACTTGTGAGGCGCTGAACGCCGTCGTCCGTCCGAGTCTTTTCGCCTCGCTTTCAAGTTTTGCGAGTTCGCCCTGAGTAGCGGAACCGGCTACGGCTTGCACCTTAGCCATTGCGAACTCAAAGTCTACGGCGGTCTTTCCAGCGATTCCAGCCAAGGCCCCGAGCGGAGCCGTGACGCCCATAGTTAAGGAACGCCCGGCCGACGTCATAGACGCCCCGAACTTTTTAAACTGTTTCGACGCTCGAGTTAGTCCCCTCGTAAATTGTTTCGAGTTGAGGCCTAAAATTAGGGCGAGTTTACTGGTCCGAGCCATTGCGTTTTTTTAGGTTTTTTGTCATAGACTCCGCAAAGTCTTTAATGTTTTGAGCGTCTAAATTTTCACTTTCTTTTGTTGGTATATCGTAAGGGTAAAAGTCGGCCGGTTTAGTTGGTGGCTTGCCTTTTCCTTTATTTATATTTACTAAGAGGGCGCAAATTGTGGCCGTATGTTGCCACCTTATACGCTCCTCGGTTTCGTGTCGGTATTGAAACGCCGCCACTTCGCCGAAAGTCATCTCCCAAAAGTCGCGCGGTAAAATTCCAGTTTTGAGAGCGTTATAATAAAACTCTCGCCAGTTGGTCGGGGCGGTTGAGGACCCCGGGGCTAGTTTCCCGGGGTCTCGTCCTCCTTTTTCGTTACTGGTCCAGTCATTGACGCGACTATCTTCTCGGCGTATTTTGCGAGGCGTTGGTCGTCCTCGCAAGTGTGCGCCGCCCAAGTGGAAAAGTTTGGCAAAGCCTTTCGAGTTTTGCCACCTCTCTCGAGGTAATTCACCGCCCCCCAATATAAAACCCTCGGAATAAACCCGAGAGGGTTGTCTTTCATCTCTTTATCAAAATCGTTTAATCCGATTCCCTCGTTTTCTGTTAAGAGTCTAAAAGCGTTCATATTTATAAGGCAAGTAAATTTTTTTTCTCCGACTTGGATTTCAAAGGAGCCTCTTAATTCATTTAAAGACATTGTTATTATTTTTTAGGTTTCCCCAAAAATAAAAACAACCGCCCGAAATATTAGGCTATAACTGAAAGCGCCCCGTCTCCTTTGAAAGTTACCGAGTAAGTGGCGAAGTCGTCGACCCCGGCGCTTGCCTCGATTGATTCAATGAAAGCGGTACCCGTATATCCTTTATTCGCGGTCCCACCGGCGGCGGTTGCGTCTTGGAAATAAATTCCGACTTTCGTCCCAGCGATAGCCATATCCATAAGGTTATTAAATCCGTGTTCGGTAGTTGCTGAGGCGCCTCCGTCCTCGTCGTCAGCCGTTGAAAGGTCGACGAGACCGTCAGCCGAAAGGCTAAAAGATGAAGTTCCCGCGAATGAGTTAATCGTTCCGCCGTTAGTCGCTAAAGTTCCGCCGCCGTTGACGGACTTGGTAGCCGTCTCGACGGTTGCGTTATTGTAAGAAAGGGAGCAAGAAGTCGCAAGCCCGACAAGACGCAAAGCGTCCCCGCTCGCGGCGTTGTCGTTGTCAACAAATATGCCGACCTTGTTCCCTGATGTTGGTACTAATGCCATAATAAAAAAGGTTTAAAAATTTACTACAAAAGTCTAAAAAAAAACTCGTTTTATCTTGTCTTTGTGAAAGGTGAGCGCAAAAAAAAAGGCCCTCGGAAAAGGTTGGCCCCGTTGGTTTTTTTACGTTCTCAACTTTTTAAGGGTCTAACACCTTAAAAGGGTTAAAGTCTCTTAAAACGCTTTAAAATACGTTTTAAGGCTATTTGCAAAATTTTACAAAACTTGCCCGGTTGAGTTACTTTTGAAGCTAGGAAAGCCCTTTTTTTCGCTTATCATTTTAAGCGGTTCGCCACACTTTTCACAGTCTAAATCTGGGCGGGCTTTTCCGTCAATTACTCGGACTGTATACTTTAAAAATTCGATTTTTTTCTTATCGCAAGAACACAAAAAAGTTGCCATTTTTTTATATAACGTCGACGGCGGTATGTTGAATTAAAATATTAAAAGAGGCCTCCGTTACGAATATATTTCCCTCCTCTATTATATCGGTCCGTAAATCTAAAATAACACACTTTTGAATTAAGTAAGTATTCGAGCCGACAGTTTTCGAACCGCTTAAACCGTCGAGGGCCGTCCTTACTTTTTTCCCTATTCCTATCGACTCGCTCAAAGTTTCACTTATTGAATAAACCGAAAAAGTGAACTCGTCGCCGTGCGAACTTTTCCCCATAGTCTCGCGAAAGTTGGCGCCACTTTGCTCGATAAAAACCGCCGGGAGGGCGGTCCCTTGTTCTCGGATATAAGGGTAAACCTCAGCGCCGACCGAAGTCGTAAGGGCTGAGTCGTTTTGTAGTTCGCTATAAATTAAGTCCAGCATTATTTCGGTGCGTTTTTATTCCAATAGTCGGCGATAAATTTGTCGCTCTTTTCAATTATTCGCGCTTGAATTTTTGGGCCGTAAGCGTCGACGGTTCTCTTAACGAAAAATTGTCCTTTCGTTCCGCCGTGTTTAATGTTTGCCGTCTGAATTAAACCCGAACCACTTGGATAAGTAAATCGCCCGGAGGTCGTGCGGTCGCCTCCCTTAGTTCCTAACTCGGCAAAGTGAGCATAAACGGCTCGCTTATTGCCTTTGTATCGAGGGCCTAACCTCGCCAGCCACTCGCCTCGCCTTTTCCATACTACCGTCGCGATAGATTTCTGAAGCCGTCCGGTCCTTTTCGGAGCCTTGGACCGCATAGCGTTATAAGCCGGGCGCAACGCTTGGCGCATAATTTTACCGAGCGCCTTACGTTGTGGCAAGTATTCCATACCTTTAAAAAGTCGGACGAGAGCCTTATTAGCTAAGGGGTCGAGTTTTGCGTGAACGCTTGCGCCTTGCCCTCTCATTTTTATTCTCGGTCGCGTTTTTCGGTCGTAATTTTTAGCCCAACTTTTCGCCCTATCTCTTGAACGCCCGTTACATAGTAGTAAGTCCCGATTTTTTTAAGTGAAATATCTGTAACAGTTACATCTGTGTTAGTATTTGCTTTCCCAAGAATAAAATCAGAGGTTGCACCCCCTACAATATATTCAACGTGTGTTCCGACATCCCTACTCATTGCTGCAGATTGTCCAGTTAACCCAATATCACCACCATTGTATTCAACAATAGTGTACGTAAATTTATATGATTTACCCGATTCAAATACACTTGATTGAGATATTTTTGCTTGACCGTTTGCCGCCCCGTTTGTAATTTTTACACCTTGACTATTAAATTCAACACCACCATCGTTATCCGTATAAACAGTCCAATTTTCGCCGAGTTCCTGAACTACAACGTCTTTTATCTCAAACGTGTTTGCTGTTTCTTCTCCAGTTGCTAAAACACCGCCAAATGCTACGCGAATTCCATTGCCCTCCGTGACAACATTATTTTGAAAAAATGTATATGTAACAAATTCACCCGTGACAACTTGGTTAAAGATATTATTGTAACCAATACCGCCATACATAGCACCTGTACCCGTTAATCGCTTTGCTGTAAAAGTTACTTTGTAAGAACGAACACCAATATCAATAACATTTTGTGAAACGCTCCAATTGTTTCCCGTACTTGTTAAACTACCTAAACCCGTAATAGTCGCGCTACCTCCGTTAATTGTTGACGAATGTAATATCCAATTTGAGTTAGGTGAAGGAAAGCTTCCGTCTAGTATTTTTGTTGTGCTAGTTGCATTGAAATTTTTGTTAGTTATCAACTCTTGTATGGTCGAGTCACTTGTTTTTATTCGATAACGACTATCGAAGTCGCTACGGTGGCGAATAATCCACTCAGTTCGAACGACCTCGACAACTTGGCCGCCGCTTGTAACCTCTGAGGCGACGCGGTCGATTTTTTTCGCCCAAACGTCGGCGAGTTCGGTCCACGTTTCTATCGGTTGACCGAACGAGTCGCGCGTAGTTGTCAACGTTTCTAGCGTGACTTTTCTATCTAGTTGCCCGGCGTTCATTTAATAGATACGTTTAAGACTTTTAACTAACGACTCAAAGGCGAGAGGCATAACGTAAGGCTTAAACCCGCCACTCGTTACCGCTTGGCGGTTTTCATAAAGGTGTGTTAAATAGATAAGACAGCAAGCAATAAACGCCCTCGGGACTTGGTCGGCTGAGGCGCTCAGGGTATCAACCTCGGCCGTCTGAGTAAACCCAAAAATAAAAGGATAAGCGATATCATTCGCCACGTTACTCGGTCCCGTTACGTCTTTTTTAACGCTTAAAATTGAGGGACTCGTTGCCTTATGTAGATAAAAATCTGAAGCGTCTAAAGTTGTCAAACTCCCGGCGTGAGTTTCGGCGTAATATTTCGCCGAGTTTACCGCCGACGCTTTAAACGGTAATTCTATAAACTCCGGGAACTCTTTAAAATGAACGTCCACAGTACCGGCGACAAATATCCGGCCCGTTATTTCTTGGACGTAACGAATAGCCGCCTCAGCTAATAAACTGACGTGAGTCCTATCGGTCCCGCTTGCGCTTATATCTATGCGAAGATGTTCCTCGACGACTGTCTCGCCTCCGAGGACCGTAAAGGGGTCGACCGTGAACTTTTTGACTACTCTCATTATCTTAAAAAAAAGAAAACCACCCCGGCCCAATTGCCGGGGCGTTTTCAAAAGGTTAATAAACTATTAAACCGGGTCCGTCACCATATACGCCGCGCTCGCCGCGTGTGCGGTGTTTGCGTTTGCGTATACGTTCATAATTAAACGAGTGATGCCTAGGTGTGCGCTAGTGAACTCGTCGACTACTAAGTCAGCCCCGCCCCAATAACAAACGTAGACGTCGTCCATATTTGCGAAAAGGAACGGCTCAAGAGTTGCGTCGTTAGTTACTGCGGTCGAGGCGCCTCCGCCGTATACCTCATTATAAGTGTTATAACTTGCGTCCGTTATTCGGCTAACGTTACATAAAGAAGTTGCGAGGGCCTCATAGCCCGCGATATTTCCGTTTTGTAAAATTCCGACCCCCGAGTTACTTACGGCCTCAGTTACTCGGCCCTCAGCTAGTGAAGCATAAGACCCGAAAAATTTGGAGTTATCTCCGATTCCGTTCGCGTCGCCTACCTTAGCGATAAGCCCGTTAACATTTTGGAAAGTTAGACCCGTAACAACCGCCGCCGCCGTTTCCTTTCTTTCCATATATGTCGCGGTCTTGTCAGCTATAACGTTGTCGATAAATTGCTGGTCGATAAGTGCGCCCGAGTGCTTACGGAACTGGCTAGCCACCACCGAGTCAAAGGCGCCCGAGGACATATTTAACGCTTGTTGCGATATCGTAATCATAGACGCCATTTTTACCGGGTCTATTTTACGCCCCGACATAGCCGACGAACTTGGCGCCGTTGTCACCTCCGCAATTATATCGGTTGCGTCCGTTGGTAAGCTAGGCAAAAGAACCGAACCCGCTACGCCGGTTATTCTATTCGCGCCCGCTCTCTCAAGTAATGAGTCAGGAACTAGGCCTTGCAATACACTTTGTTGAGTCTCGCCTATTACGTTCGACGTTGTGCTTACCGTGTCGGCTCTTTTTTCCATTAGAGCGATAGGAATCTGAAGTGTACCGCTTGGCGAAATTCCAGCCTCACGGAACTCGTTGCGAGCCTCCTGAGCCATTTCAGCCTCGAGACCCGTAAGCCTCCCGGTGCCGGCCTCTTTTATCGCTTTACCTAAGTTATAAGCGTCGCGGTTTTCTTTCATCTCTTTACTTCCGTTATCACTTACGGCGTGACTAACCGGAGCCGCTTGGCGCTTAAGAGTGGCCTCAAGTTTTTCGGCCCTTTCGATTTGCTGGTCTAGGTCTGAGACCTCGCCCATAATATTTTCGCTAAGGGTTACCTCCTCGGCGTTCATTTCTCGCGCCTCTGCTGAGGTAACGAGGGACTCGAGGGCGTCAATACGCTCGCCTCTCGCCTCTTTTAATTGTTTTGAATTTTTCACTTTATATATAAATTAAAATTTAGGTGATTTTTGAAAATTTTCTAAGTTGGTTTAGTTACAAAATAAGCCGCGTTAAGTTCGTGGCCGACTTTTGCGTTAGCGTATATATTCATAATTAAACGAGTGACGCCTAGGTGTGCGCTAGTAAACTCGTCGACTATTAAGTCAGCCCCGCCCCAATAACAAGCGTAAACGTCGTCAAAATTTACAAACATAAAAGGCTCGAAATTAGCCGCGTCGGTTAAACCTCCAACCCCGGAGCGATACACCTCTTGCACGCTATTATAATCGTCGTCCGTCAACCGGTCCGGGTTACATAGCGAAGTCGTGAGGGCGTCATATCCGGCAAGTTTTGACCCTTGTAACATTCCGACCCCCGAGTCGGTTATAAAAGGGGTAATTCTCGCGTCTGACATAGACCCCGGCGACCCTATAAATTTGCAATTTCGACTTGTATTTAAGTCCGGCCCGTTAGTTCCGTCGTAATTTTCTAAAGTCACGCGGCCGCTATTTCCGACGCTATGGATTAACTCGTTAATATTTGCCGCCGTTACCGTTCCGATTGAGCCGCTCGCGTCGGCCGTTTCGTGTCTTAAAACTCGTGGGCCGTAAGCACTCGGTGTACTCGCTGAAATTACGTTGTCGATAAATTGCTGGTCGAGTAAGGCGTTCGAGTGTTTTATAAATTGATTAGTACAAACCTCATTAAAATTACTCGAGGACATACCGAGCGCCTGATTTGACACCGTAATCATAGACGCCATTTTTACCGGGTCTATTGAGTTCGAAGTCATAACGTCCGAGTCGGTGGCCGTCGTCGTTTCGTCTTTTATGTTTGTCGCGTTAACCGGAGCGCTAGGAATTAAAACGGTACCCGTACAATTTCGGGCGATATTTGCGCCGCCCTTTTCTAAAAGTGAGGGCGGAATTAAACCTTGTAAATTTTTAACTTGAGTCGACCCTTTGCCTCCGTAGTCAGTCGCGACGGTCGTCGCCCTTTTTTCCATTATAAAGGACGGAATTTGTAACGAGCCGCTCGTTGTAATTCCCGCCTCGCTAAATTCGCGCCGTGCCTCCTGACACATCTCAGCCTCGAGGCCGGAAAGGTTGCCCTCGCTAGTCTCTCGAATTGCTTTATTTATATCGAACGCCTTGCGGGTTTCTTTTATTTCGTTCGCCTCGCTTTTCACTTTGTAGACTTTAGAGCGTTAAGTTTCTGACGTATTAAGTAGCTTTTTAACTCGGCTTTTTTATCGCTAGTTGGCTCCTCGTCCATTTTAAGGGGTTCCTCTTGGACGTTCTCACCTTCCGAGGTGTCTGAGTCCCTTAGTTCTTTTTCGTCGCTTAAATCGTCGTTAAATGCGTCTTGAGAGCGTAAAGCAACCGAGGCCTCCGGATAGGCGCCAGTCGTTACGGCGCTCACGTCTATAAGTTGGCCGACCTTGTTAATAGTTCTAAGGTCTAGGTCGTCGGCTCTTTTTTCCCAACTTTCGCCCTCGACAGTAAAAGCGAACGACGAACCGCTTACGATTCCGCGCTTCATTAGTTCCGTCAAGTCGCGGCCGGTTGTGGTGTCCGGAATATCAAAGCCATATTTTAAGCCTCTTTTATCGACTGACAAGTCTAAACCCGCCCCAACTTTTGCGAGGGGCTGGTTAGTGTTGTGATTCAAAGCGGCGACGACGTTGTCCTTAAGGCGACCCTCAAAGGCGCCCGGGGCGATTACTTCGGCAAAGCGTCCCGCGATAGTTGTCTCGCTATTAAAGACGGCGGCGTAACCTTCAACCCTTCGAACCCCGTCGACCTCTCTAATTTCGACGCCGGGAGTTTTTTCGGCCTCAGCCGTGAGGACAAAACGCCTCTCTAATTTATTGCTCATTATTCTCGTTATTAGTGGACCCCTCGACGGCTTGCACCGGGTTCGATAGCGGGGTTAAATTGACTTGTATAAAATGCTCGTCACCTCCTTCGACCGGGTTAAGGTTTTCGAGTTTTTCGCGGGCCTCGTTTATACTAACGACGCCGTCGCGAATTAAGGCGCTAAAATATTCGCCCCGGGTTTTGGCGTCGGCTCTTAATAGGCTCGAAATATTAAAACGAATTTCTATGTTTTGGGTCTCCTTTTCGCTCAATAATTTAAGGCATAGCTCTTGTTCGATAGCCCTCAGAAGTGGCTGAATTGTGTAGGTGGCAAAAAATATGCCTTGTTGTTCGACATTCGAAAAGGTGACATTTGTATCTAAACCAATAAGCGCCGGCGGGACTCCAAAAATTCGCGTCACCTCCTCGGCTTGGTATTTACGAACTTGCGTTAATTGCGAGGCCTCCGGGTTCGTCCCTATTCGGTCGTATTTCATACCGTGTTCAAGGATAGCGGTCGAGTGCTGGGCGCCCTTGCCGTGGTTGCGTGAGTGCCACGCAAAATTCAGCCGGTTAAATTGCTCCTCGGTGAGTGAGTGGTCCGTTGAAATAATACCCGAAACATTGCCACCATTCTCGAAAAAAGAAAGGCCAAAATTTTCGGCCGACTTGGCAAGGCTTAACGTCTCGCTATGTAAAACCGCCGCCGACTCACTTCGAAAGTTTTTAATAATAACCAACTCGTCCGGGAGGTAAATTTCGTCGGCCTCTTTTAAGACGTAGGCCTTAAGTTCGTCAGTCCCCAAAGTGGTAACCTCCATATCTTCGGCGGGCAAATATTCAAGGCCTATAACTCGGGCATTTTTATCTCTATGAATTAAGGCGAACCCCTCGCCGAAAATTAGGGAGTCGCTTAGAATTTTTTCCCATAATTCAAAGGCCGTAAAATCGCGAAAAGGCGATTTTTTTAATAGGTTTGTAAGTGGGTGAGTGATTCGGTTCTGCTTTAAGCCGTCGACTTTGAAAAGGTCGACGTCTAAACTTGCGACAGTTTGGGCGATTTTTTGAACACAAGCGCGAACGACTGACGACTCCAACGCCGTCGCCGGGGTTACTTTATTCGACCCGCCTAAAATAGCCCCAACGGAACCCGCTAAGGCCGACGAGTAGCTACGGCCCTCGGGTTTTGTTTCGGGTTGAGGTTGTCGGTTAAAAATTCGGTCGAGTAGTCCCATAGTGCAAAAGTATAAAAGGCGTTTTTTGTATAGTTGTCACGTCGAAAGTTTAGCGGTCGACTCGGCCGTCGTGCCAGTCGTCGGGGTCGCGGTGGTCTCTCTCCAGTCCGGACCCCATACACTCCGGACAAGTTTTATAAATAGGATATTCCCAACCGAACGGCCCAACCTCACCAAACCCGCAACAACTCGGACACTCCTCCGGGGTTTCGGGTTCTAAAAGTTCACACTCCTCGCCACAATCCGAGCAAATATTTAAGTCAACACTATAAGCCGCCGACTCGCAACAATCCGAAAGGCCGGACGGGTTTTTTAAGTTTTCTAATTCGAGGCGTTTTTTTGTCATAGTCTTAAATTAAAAAATTCCGAACAACCTCGCTCGTCTATAACGACAAAGCCGGCGCCGTGGTTCCAGTTATTTCGAACTAAGTAATCGGGTTGCAATTCGCATAAGCACCCGAGCGCGTGGGTAATCGTTGGCTCGCCTAATATATCGCGACTTGTGTAAGTGTCCGACTTATGAAAGTGGCCGCAAAACGCCGACCGGTTCGTTCTAAGTTGTAACCAGCGAGCGGGCTGAACACCGCCCGAACCTTTGCCGACTTCGTGGCCGTGGACCCCTACAATATCGCCGAACTTGACAACCCTCCACGACTCAACAAACTCGACGCCGTAATCATAGGCCTCGAATAAGTCGCGTAAATTATAACGGGCCACTCCGATAAGTTCGGGCGCCTTAGTTTTTAGGTAACGGTCGAAACGGTCCTCGTGATTTCCAACCTTAAACCAAACCGTCCCGGGGTTTAATTTTTCGCGTAAATAATCGAGTAATTTTTTACCCGTTTCGAGTTCGTCGTTTAGGTTCCTTTCGTTGGGGTCTTTTGCGAAATTGCTGAGACTGTAAAAGTCTAAAAAATCGCCGTTAATATATACGTCCGTTGCGCCGTTTTCGATTCCATATTTTACCGCCTTTTCGATAGCCTTCGAGTCGTGGAAAGGGACGTGGATATCCGATAAAATTAAAACCCGGCGAGGCCCTTTAATATGTAAAGGGCGGCGCGAGGTTGTCGGTTGGCTTGCCGGTATTTTATTCACGCCTTTTTTTTATAGATTTTTCAACCGTGCGACCCGTAAAGTAAGCCCCGAAAACGGTGAAAACTAAAACCCTCAAAAGTTCGAACCACTCAGCCGAAAGGGTAAAGTTTAACTTTTGAAAACCCTCTAAAATTAAAACGAAAAAAAGAAACAAAAGGCAAGACGCTAAAACTAGCGGCCGGATATTTTTCGCGAGCCGTGAGTCGCTTTTCATATCCAAACCCCAACGCTCAGAAACTTCGCGGGCTTGCTCAATTTTTAACTCCTTAATTAAAAGGCGCATATTAACAACGTCTTTTTGTTTGGTTAGCCTATTTTCTAAAAACATACTCAACACCTCCAGCGCCCCGCCGTCCGGAATAATATGGCCGACGAGTTGGATAATATCGGGGGCGGTGGTTTTAAGCCACCGCCCGAGGTTCGTATTTTTTAGAGGTCTCAATTTCGACGCTCTATTTTAGGCCTTTTTTTTTTGCTCTATTCGCGCCCGTGATAGCGTTAACAATTAAACGAATATATCCGAGGACGGCGTCGTCCTTTTTGCTAGGTGTTAAAGAAACGATAACGTCAACGAAAGTTATAAGGGCAAGCAATAAGACGGCCCAGTTTTCAAAAATCCACTCCATAATGTTAAATTAAAATTTTTGCCAATATAAAGCGCCCCGGATAAAAAAAACCTTTCGAATTAAAAGGCTTACAAGTTCATTTTTTTACTCTTATTGAACATACGAGCGTAATATGTACACTCAATTTAAAGGCCGCAAATTTTTCGAAAGTGTTTAACCATATCCTTTTGACGTGGAGCATAACAGTCTAACGGGTGGCGCTGGTTTAATATTAGGAGGCTTTTAGCCTCTTTTAACTCGTCAAGGGTATAAGGCTCGTCCGGGTCTAAATAAAGGGCTTGTTCGTCCTCTAATTCGTCACGGTGGCCGACTGAGTTACTGACTAAGTACGCGCATTGTTTTCGTAGGCTCCATTCGTGAGCCGTTGGGTCGTCTAATTTATCGAAATAATCGTCCCACTCCTCACTCATCTTGAGGCTTTTCGTCCTCACCTATAACGCCCGGCTCTGAATAAAGCCCCGCTAATTTTAACACAACCCGCGAGAGCGCCCGCTTTTCAGCCATAGCGACCGGGTAACTCGTTTTGTTATTTTTGGGGCTACTCTCGCCATACGTTTCGACCCTAACGGCGCCCTCGGCGGTCTCCATTTCGCCGAACGCTTTAACGACTACAAAGTCCGGCGCTAGGCTTTCAATTTCGTAGCTTACAAAAATATTTTTTTTCGCTTGTATTTTTTCGATTCCTGAGCGGGTTATAATTGTGAAATGATTATGACTAAAAACGTCGTCCGGGCTGAGGCCGTTCTCCTTAAATAATTTCTTTAATCGGTTACGTTCGTCGGGGCTTAATTTTTTGCTCATTGTTTTCGTTTTTTGGGACGCTCCAGTCGGTAAAATTCGACCGGTGTAAAGTTAGCAACTCGTCGGCTTTTCTTGTCACGTTCTCAAGTTTTGCCTCGAGGTTTCTAACTCTCGCCGCTAGGTAAATATTTACGTCCTTTTGTTCGGCCAAATATACAACCTCGCGCTCGAGTTCGTCCTCCATTTCAGAGCATAAAACTAAAACCTTATTTAATACCTCAACCGTTCGCGTCATTACATCGTAATCGACGGCCCGTAAAACGTCGCGCTCCTTTTCTAAGTGGTCGAGGACCCACAAACAAAACCCGCTCCCTATATTCCGGGAGCGGATTCGTTCAAGTTTTCTATCGTAGTAATTCATTATTCGCCGAGCATATAGTTAACGGCCTTAATAGCTTGTTGAGAGGCTACGACTATCGTCTTTGGGTCTGAGTCTTTAAGTCTCTTAATCCAACCGTTAATATAAGCCTGAGAGTTCTTTGAGTCGTCGGTTGGCTTTATTCCAGTTATTCCGGTTAGGTACTCGCTACCGAGTTCCGCGATTAACTCCTCGTTGCTATATACCTCAGTCCCGAACCCGTTAAATTCGACGATTCCCTTACGCTTTAAACCGCTTTCGTGTCCGGTCGAGTGTGTCAACTCGTGGAAAAGAGTCTTGTAATAATCGTCCGAACTTAAAAAGCTATCCTTTTCCGGCATAGTTACGGCGTGAGTCATAGGTTGGTAAAAGGCTTGGCTCCCTCGGTGGCTGAGGGTTGGCTTATTCTCGTAATTATTATAAATTTTTTCAGCCTCCTCGATAGGCGAAAAAACTGGGGCGTCGGTCGCTTTACGCTTAGGCTCTAGGTTTTCAAATTGTGCGATATTGAAAACGTAAAAAGAACGCATAGAGAAAAACTTATTACACTCTGACGGCTTAACGCCCGCCTTTTTTAGTTGCGCCTCGCTATTGTAGTAAACGCCGGTTTTCTTGTGCTTATAAGAAACGGCCCAGTATACGACGAACTGACTTTTATCTTTTGCCGTTTCGCCTTTCTTTAATTTTGCGCCTATATTTTGGCCTTGCTTATAAGTGAGCCACTCGTTAGACTCATAGCCCTCGGTCTCTTTAACCATATTAAGCCAAAAGATATTGAAACCCGTGTAATTTTTCTCGGTGGTGTGGTTCATAGGTCCGTTAAAAGAACCGGCCCAAGGGCGGAACCACTTAAGACCCTTCTCCTCTAGGCCCTCGATTACTCGGTTAGTAATTAACTCGTAAATGTTAGTTTTTGTTTGCTTTGTCATAATTGAAATTTTTTAGTTTGTTTTTGTTTGACTTTGTAAAGGTAATATAAATTTTTTAATATCCAACATTTTCCCCAACTTTTTTTTTAAGACGTAAAAAAAGGGGCCGGGAACAACCCCGACCCCTAGGCGCCCCCGGACGTGGCGCATTGTCAAACTTTACATTTCAATTATGTAAGTCCGGGCGAAAGTGTTCAGCGAGGTATCTATCGCCGTAAGCCTTGGCCTTTTCTAGTCCTTTAATTAAACCAACCCGCCAGCGGTCCAAAGTGTCCGACATATAAATCTCGTATTCGTCGATAATTCCGTCAGTCGATAAGCCGGCGCCGTTTCTTTTTATAGTTATAAACCCGAGGACGTTTTTTAAATTATCTTTTTTTTCTATAAAGACTCTTTTTTGATATACCTCATCGTCGAATTTGTGCCAGTCGGAAAAAGTTGCTTTTATCATTCCGCTAAAATTTTCCGAGTGTCTGAATTAAAAACCTCGCCGACGAGTTGCTTACCGAGGTAAATTTCAACGCTCCCGCTCTCGGTCGTTTTTGTATTAAACGCCCTCGATAAAATTATCGACGTCGTTCCTTGTAGTTCTGCTTTTTGTTTTTTTGACATAATAAATAAATTTGAGTTTAACGATTTCGACAAACCTACAACGAAAAAAATAAGGACGCAAAAAAGGGGAAAAAATTGGAATTTTGGCAAATTTAGGCAAGACAAAAAAAACGCCCGGGAACACCAGTAAAATAAGGGAATTTAACGAACTCAAGTTTTTAAGGGTATAGCACCTAAGAGGGGTTAAAGTGGCTTAAAAGGGCTTAAAATGCGTTTTAAAAGGGTGCCTTTTTTTTACGAAATTCCTTAAATTTACCCTTTCGACGCTTACAAGTCCACACATAAAAGGCGTTCAAAGTGGGGAATTTAAACACTCCGAACAAGTCGTCGTGTATCATTTCGACCTCATAATATACAACCGTCGCCGTTTTTTGTCCGTCTAATTTTTCAAGGAAAACTTCAAAAAAACCCTCCCGAGTGTAAAGTCGTCGGGCTAATTTTAGGCGTTTTTTATCCTCGTTCATAGCGTCCGGATAGTAAAATCGTCGGGCAAAGTTGGGGCCGTTTCTTCGTCGTTCCAAGTCATAAACTCACCGAGGGCCATAACCAAGGCAACCAACCCGTCGACTTTTCCGCTCTTGCTTTTCGTGATTTTCACGTTTCCGGCGGGGTCGTAAGTAAGGGCCACGGCGCCAAGTTGCCACTCGAGGACCGGGTCGCCGTCGTGTTTAAGTTTACCGTCTAGTATTAAACGCTCGGCCTCTTTTGTTGGTGCTGACTGGCTGACGAACCCCATACCAAAAGGAGCGCACTCGACGCCGTCGTTAGTTATGTCGATAATCAACTGGCTCGAGTTGTAACGGTCGAACGCTACACTTTTAAGTTCGTATTTAGTGGCTAAACAATCCGGGTCGACTATAACCCGCCCCTCGTCGTTCGTGTGGTGTCCGGTTATCATTTTCCGGACGTAGTCGTAATCCGTGACGTTGCCGGGAGTGACGTGGACGTTATCGAGGTCGGCGAGTTTGGCATATATTGTGCTTTCGTCCTCCTCGAGTTTTCTTTCAATAGCCCGCTCAGGCACAAAAAAGTGAACCTTTATTAAAAAATCATTTTCCCGAGGGAATAATAAAGCGAGGGCCGTCATATCCGAAACGCTCCCGAGGTCTAAACCAGCATAACAAACCGCCCCGGGTTCGGGTTCGTCTTTTGTAATATTTGCCCGCCAGTTATCCCGGTCGACCCATTGAGACGACGAACTTACAAAGATATTAAGGTGCTTAGTCATAAACTCGACAACCGCACGACCTCCGGCGTTTTGGGCTTGCTTACATTGGTGAGTTAGATATTCGTAACTAATAGACTCACCGAGGCCGGGGTTTGATTTTATCCACGTCGCGGGGTCTTTCCAGTCGTCGCCCTCGTCAATTTGAAACATTAGGGCGAAAGTCCTCTCGTCAGTCTTTAAACCGTCGAGGACCGCCTTCGCCGTTTTCATAATAGAGGCCGCCGGGCCGTCGATATTAAACCCGGCCGTCGTAATTGCT